>UMHZ01019278.1_pt1 | contig 12994 bp, 7 predicted proteins | sample 1965671 | NCBI WGS metagenome assembly UMHZ01 (sample SAMEA4836111, study PRJEB28245) | human gut metagenome | biome: gut microbiome; material: fecal sample | place: Denmark | collected 2008 | reverse complement strand
TTTTCCTAGATTGAAAAAATATTTTGTCATGACTTTTTACTGCATATTTCACGATTCACAATCCATAATTAGCTAAGCGCTGAACAGCATTTCATAATTGGTCTGCGCTGAACTTAATTTCACAAATCATAATTGGCTTGCGCCGAACTTTGTTTTTCCGTTCTTAATTCTCAATTCTCCATTAATAATGTGCTTGCCGTATTATATTTTTTCGTAACTTTGCAGACCACAGCAGATTTTTATTTTTCTGCAAAATTACGACAAATAGAGATGGATAATAAAGAAATAAATAAAAACAACGAGTTCGTAAGACAGGTGGCTGAGCAGAAATATGAGTTCGGCTTCACCACCGACGTGCATACGGACATAATCGACGTGGGTCTTAACGAGGACGTGGTGCGCCTGATTTCGCAGAAGAAGGGCGAGCCCGACTGGATGCTCGACTTCCGCCTGAAGGCCTACAACTACTGGAAGACGCTGGAGCAGCCTACCTGGGGACACGTGAACGTGCCCGAGATAGACTATCAGGCTATATCATATTATGCCGACCCGCTGGCAAAGAAAAAGGACGAGGGCAAGAAAGAGATTGACCCCGAGCTGATGAAGACTTTCGACAAGCTGGGCATTCCGCTCGAAGAGCGCCTTATCCTTAGCGGCCAGACGGCCGTAGACGCCATTATGGACTCGGTGTCGGTGAAGACTACTTATAAGGAGAAGCTGGCCGAGAAGGGCATCATATTCTGTTCTATCGGCGAGGCGATAAAGGAACATCCTGACTTGGTGAGAGAGTATCTCGGCACGGTTGTGCCTTACCGCGACAACTTCTTCGCAGCCTTGAACAGCGCCGTGTTCAGCGACGGCTCGTTCGTCTACATACCAAAAGGCGTGCGCAGCCCGATGGAGCTTAGTTCTTATTTCCGCATCAATGCAAGAAACACGGGCCAGTTTGAGCGCACGCTGATTATTGCCGAGGACGACAGCTATGTGTCTTATCTCGAAGGCTGTACGGCTCCGATGCGCGACGAGAATCAGCTTCATGCTGCCATCGTCGAGATTATCGTAAAGGACAACGCCGAAGTGAAATATTCTACGGTGCAGAACTGGTATCCGGGCGACGAGAACGGCAAGGGCGGAGTGTTCAACCTTGTTACAAAGCGTGGCGACCTGCGTGGAGTTAACTCAAAGTTGTCGTGGACACAGGTTGAGACGGGTTCGGCCATCACGTGGAAATATCCGTCGTGCATCCTGCGCGGCGACAACTCTGTGGCTGAGTTCTACAGCGTAGCCGTTACCAACAATTATCAGGAGGCCGACACGGGTACGAAGATGATTCATTTGGGAAAGAACACCAAGAGCACTATAATAAGCAAGGGCATCAGCGCCGGACACAGCCAGAACTCTTACCGCGGACTGGTGCGCGTGTCGCCTAATGCCGACAATGCCCGCAACTATTCGTCGTGCGACTCGCTGCTGCTGGGCAGCGACTGCGGTGCCCACACGTTCCCGTATATGGACATACACAACGACTCGGCGATAGTGGAGCACGAGGCTACGACGAGCAAGATAAGCGAAGACCAGCTGTTCTACTGCAATCAGCGAGGCATACCTACAGAGCAGGCCGTGGGCCTTATCGTCAACGGATATGCCAAGGAGGTTTTGAACAAGCTGCCTATGGAGTTTGCCGTTGAGGCTCAGAAGCTGCTCAGCGTGTCGTTGGAAGGCACAGTGGGATAGTTCTTCAAATTAAGAATTAAAGATTAAAAATTGACGGGTAGTGCCGTAGGGGTTTATCGGTTCATCAACGATATATATTAAAAATATTATTATGATGAATACAAGACCATTGATTGTTTTAGCCTTGCTGCTTTGTCTGTCAAGACTTGTGGCAATCGCTCAGGACGATGACTCGCGGCGATGGGCAATAGACTTCAGGCTAAGTCCTGTAAAGCCGGTTGTGTCGCTAAACGAAACTCCCGACAAGTATTACGACCCTTTGAAGGCAGGCGGCGGTCCTAACTTCTCTGCTCACCTAGAGTATTTCATTCCGCAGACAGGCTTCTCGGTTGTCGGCGGCTATGACCACGAAGTGATGGATTTCTACTCAGGCGACGTGTCAGCCGATCTGTCGCAGATTATGCTTGGCGGCCGCTGGTATTTCCTGTCAAAGTCATGCCCGCTGCAGCCTTATCTCGGCGTAAGCACCTTCTGGAACGTTGCCGGGCGCAAGGATGCAGGCACGGTGAGCACGTCGGGAATGTATGGCAGCTATGAGCGCAAATACAGCGTGAGCAGCCCCGTGCTTAGTGTGGCGCCGGTGGTTGGCCTTGACATATATCTGTTTTCGTGTGTGGCTCTTGAAGTTGACTACGGCTTCCGCATGGCTGTCGACGGACACACATCGTCGCAGACGACATTCGGAAAGGACACAACACCCTATGCAATGCGCTCGCCGATGCACCGCCACGCGCTGTCGGTAGGACTGAAAGTTACGTTCCCGTTCAAGTTTACAAACAGTGATGTCACCGGATTGCTGGACTCTCTGCTGACATATCTATATCTGAAATAAACAATCACGGCAGGCGCAAGCCGTAAGGCCGGAATAAATTATAAGCAAGAATTATGTTAGAAATAAAAGACTTACACGCCAAGATTGGCGACAAGGAAATATTGAAGGGCATCAACCTCACCATAAAGGACGGTGAGACACATGCCATAATGGGACCTAACGGTTCGGGCAAGAGTACATTGAGTGCTGTGCTGGTCGGTAATCCTCTTTATGAGGTTACGTCAGGCTCTATAACCTTCAACGGCAAGGACCTGCTCGAGATGAAGCCTGAGGACAGGGCACACGAAGGACTCTTCCTTTCGTTCCAGTATCCCGTGGAGATTCCGGGCGTGTCGATGACCAACTTCATGCGTGCCGCCATAAACGAGAAGCGCAAGTATGAGGGCAAGGAGCCGCTCAACGCAGCCGACTTCCTGAAGCTGATGCGCGAGAAGAGAAAGATTGTTGAGCTTGACAGCAAGCTGTCTAACCGCTCTGTGAACGAAGGTTTCAGCGGCGGCGAGAAGAAGCGTAACGAGATTTTCCAGATGGCAATGCTCGAGCCGAAGCTCAGTATTCTGGATGAGACAGACTCTGGCCTCGACGTTGACGCGCTGCGCATTGTTGCCGAAGGCGTCAACAAGTTGCGCACACCGGAGTCGAGCTGCATCGTAATCACTCACTATGAGCGCCTGCTCGACATCATCAAGCCCGACATCGTTCACGTGCTTTACAAGGGACGCATCGTAAAGACCGCCGGTCCGGAACTGTCGAAGGAGATAGAGACACGCGGATACGACTGGATTAAAGAAGAGGTGGACTGAATTTAATTCATAATTGGCTGATGCCGAACTTCGTTTCACAATTCATAATTCACAATTGGATTGCGCTGAACTTCGTTTCATAATTCACAATTCTTAATTCGTAATTGGCTAACGCCGAACTTCGTTTCATAATTAATATACGGATGGATAGCGAAAAACAATATATAGACCTTTACAACCAGTGCCGCGATATGATATGCGCGCACAGCTCAGCGCCGCTCAACGCCGTGCGCGATGCTGCGTTCGACGACTTCAAGCGGATGGGATTCCCGACAAAGAAGGTCGAGAGATATAAATACACCGACATTCCGTCGCTATTTGAGCCCGACTACGGCCTTAACCTCAACCGCCTTAACATTCCGGTTGACCCGTATGAGGCATTCAGATGCGACGTGCCTAACCTCAGTACATCGCTCTATTTCATAGTGAACGACGGCTTCTATGGCAAGTCTACGCCTAAGGGTCAGCCGCTTCCCGAAGGAGTGATTGTCGACTCGCTGGGCAAGGTGGCTGCCGAAAGGCCAGAACTGATAGAGAAATATTATGCCAAGCTGGCAAAGACTTCTGAAGACGGTATAACTGCTCTCAACACAATGCTGGCACAGGACGGACTTCTGGTTTATGTGCCCAAGGGCGTTGTGGTAAGCAAGGCCGTGCAGGTAATCAACATCCTGCGCTCTGACGTCGACCTGATGGTTAATCGTCGTGTGCTGATAATAGTGGAGGAGGGGGCTGAAATCAAGCTGCTCTTCTGTGACCATGCCGCCGACGACCGCCGTTTCCTCACCACACAGGTTATCGAGGCTTATGTGGGCGACAATGCCGGACTTGACCTCTACTGCCTTGAGGAGACTCACGCAAAGAACGTTCGCGTGAGCAATCTGTTCATTGAGCAGCAGCGCAGCAGCAGAGTCAACCATAACATAATAACGCTGCACAACGGCATAACACGCAACCGCACTGACCTCGTGTTTGCAGGTGAGGGTGCCGAGTGTAACCTCAGCGGATGTGTTATAGCCGACAAGAAACAGCATGTTGACAACAATACGCTGATAGATCATCGCGTGGCTCACTGTACGAGCAACGAACTGTATAAATACGTTCTCGACGAGAGCGCCACGGGAGCCTTTGCCGGCCGAGTGCTGGTGCGTCATGGCGCACAGAAGACCGACTCGGTGATGCGTAACCAGAACCTCTGCTCAACCAAGGAGGCGCGTATGTACACGCAGCCGATGCTGGAGATATATGCCGACGACGTTAAGTGTGCTCACGGAAGCACCGTGGGTCAGCTCAACGATGCGGCCCTGTTCTACATGCGCCAGCGCGGCATCAGCCTTAAGGAGGCCAAGCTCCTGCTTGAGTTTGCTTTCGTCAACGAGGTCGTAGACGGCATAAAGCTAGAGCCGCTCCGCGACCGCCTGCATTATCTTGTAGAGAAACGCTTCCGCGGCGAACTCAACAAGTGCGAGGGATGCAAGCTGTGCAGATAAAATTCGGTAGTTAGAAGTAGTTAAAGGAGTTAGAGTAGTTAAAGTCATTACCTTTGTTGATGTCGTCATTCTTTATGTAACAATGTTGACTGGAATTTGGCTTTGGCTGCTCTAATTCTGAAAATAAGCTCGGATACTTGCATGTTTTCATCTTTTGCAATATAAAGTTTCAAGGCTTGTTTGCTTTAACTGCTCTGACTTCTGTAATTTACTGAATATTCTCGTTAGTCTTTGGCCACGTTACTTTGTATAAAATTATTTAGGCTATTGACTTTAACTACTCTAACTCCTCTAACTCCTTTTACTACTTTAACTCCTAAAAAAGTATGTTCGACGTAACCAAAATAAGAGAAGACTTCCCGATACTCAGCCGTAAGGTTTACGACCGTCCGCTGGTATATCTCGACAACGGTGCAACAACGCAGAAGCCGCTGTGCGTGCTCGATGCCATGCGCGAAGAGTATCTTAATGTCAATGCAAACGTACACCGCGGCGTGCATTATCTTTCGCAGCAGGCAACCGACCTGCACGAACAGGCACGCGAAAAGGTGCGCAAGTTTATCAATGCAGGTTCGGTTAACGAAATAATCTTCACGCGCGGAACCACCGAGAGCCTTAACCTTGTGGTTTCGTCGTTCTGCGACGGGTTTATGAGCGAGGGCGACGAGGTTATCGTGTCCGTCATGGAGCATCATTCCAACATCGTGCCGTGGCAGCTTCAGGCAGCGCGCAAAGGCATATCGCTGCGCGTGATACCGATGAACGACAAAGGCGAACTGCTGCTCGACGAATACGAAAAGCTGTTCACTGAGCGCACTAAGATAGTCAGCGTTACGCATGTAAGCAATGTCCTCGGAACGGTAAACCCTGTTAAGGAGATTGTGCGCATAGCCCACGAGCACGGCGTTCCCGTCATGGTCGACGGTGCACAGAGCACTCCTCACTTTGCCGTTGACGTGCAGGACATAGACTGCGACTTCTTTGCTTTCAGCGGGCATAAGATGTATGGTCCTACAGGCGTAGGCGTGCTATACGGAAAGGAAGACTGGCTCGACCGCATGCCGCCGTATCAGGGCGGAGGCGAGATGATAGAGAGCGTAAGCTTTGAGAAGACTGTGTTTGAGCATCTGCCGTTTAAGTTTGAGGCCGGCACGCCCGACTATGTTGCCACTCACGGCCTTGCCACCGCCATCGACTATATCAGTTCGATAGGCATAGACAACATCTCGCGCCATGAGCAGGAACTCACAAGATATTGCATGGAGCGGATGCAGGAGATAGACGGCATCAGACTCTTCGGCACGGCCAATGATAAAGACGCCGTGGTTTCGTTCCTCGTAGGCGACATCCACCATCTAGACATGGGCACGCTGCTCGACCGTCTCGGCATAGCCGTTCGCACCGGTCACCACTGCGCCCAGCCCCTCATGATGCGTCTCGGCATACAGGGCACGGTGAGAGCCTCGTTTGCCATGTATAACACAAAGCAGGAGATAGACGTTCTTGTTGAAGGCATAAAGCGCGTAAGCAAGATGTTTTGACTTTAGTATTTACTTTTTATATAATAGAAAAATCCTGGAAGTGTAGAGTTTTATTCTTCCAGGATTTTGTTTGTTTCATGCTTCAAGGGCTATTTCCTCTTAATGCTGCCTTTGATTTTTGTTGCCTTTAGCATGATATTGCTAGACATCTTTGTCTTATAAATGTATCTTGAATTCTTATTAAACATTCTTGGAACGAAATTTCTAATCTTAATGTTATTCTTGGTAGAGATTCCTTGTGCTCTATTAATTTCAAATGTTTCGTATGCACCACCGAGCCAGCCATACTCACCATTAACATAAACGTAATAAATGGTACCAAACACGAACATTTGGGCTTCTTGGTCATATCCGCTTGTATGTTGGTCTGTGACACCAAACAGAAGCGCAGCATCTCCTACATATAGAGGTCCGTATGTCTGATGAGAGAATCCGGTGTCAACATCTTTGAACGAAATATAGCCTTGATCGTCCATAGTGAATGTTAAACTGCCTTCTTGTGTTATCCATGGTTCAATCTTATAGTTAAATGGATTCTTCTTATCCTGATACATTGTGGCAGAGTATGATGGAGTAATATCATTGATTATAGGATTACCTACGAAATTATCACTGCCCTCACCATCTGTTATAAATGCCGGTTGTACATTATGTGTAAATGTTCCAGAATAAACAGGTTGCCAGTCTGCGGCACTTGATTCACCTCCCAATGAGAATTTAAATGGTGTTGCAGAATGATTTTTCATGTTGCCCTGAGCGTCATATGTAACTATAATCATAATATAATTACCGCTTTCTGTTAATTGTGCCTGTATGTCTTCTCCCGATGTAATATAGTTTGACTCTATATTACCATCATTTATGGCTGTTACAATTTCATTTATGTCATCACCTTCTGCAGCGATTACCCATCTTGCAAAAGCGACATCTTTGCCAAGAGTTATTGTACCTTGTACATAGCTGTTGTCTTTTGCATCGGTAAATCTTCCCGTATAGGTGAATGAAGATGTATAGTCGGTTATTTCATACCCTGGCATTGCTATTGCAAACATTCCGTCTGAATTTGTATAATAGGTTGGACTTGTTATCTGTGAAGGTCCAAGCTCCATTAAGAAACTTTGTGCAGGCATGGTAATTATACCATCTTGATATGTTCCGAAATATTCAGGCGCAATCTGCTTTAACGTTTCTACATCGTATCCGTTAAGTACATTTAGTGCAGTTACATAACTGTAAAGAAGAATATTGTCTGAACCGTATTTTCCTGGAAGTATTGTTCCATCTACATAGGCATGAGCTGGATCCGAAACATCGAAGATGATACCATTGTCATTATTAAATGTGATAGCACTTCCATTATACATTTTATAAATTTCCGTATCTTCGCCGTAAGGATTCTTGAGACGGTAACGGCCTTCTTTTAGAGCACTTTTTTGTAGTGGAACTTTGTAGGTTAGAGGTTCTATACCGAAAACAGAAGATATGAGACCTTCACGATAAGTTACTTCTTCTCCTGTATCAATCCATTCTGTAAGACCAGCTGATATTGTGCATGATGAATCTCCGTATGGAGTGGTATAAGCTTCATCTCCAATACTGAGTGTAATGTTTTCATAATATCCATATCCGCATTTGTCTGACAGAAGGGTTTTGGGGTCGTATGCAATATTTATGTCTGCTGTTGTCGCACCGTCTGCAAAAGTCACTGTTGCTGGGACAGTGTAGATACTGCCGTCTTTAGTTACAGCGTTTATTTTTACGGTAAGTTCACCTTCGCTCTGAATACGGTTTATCTGTACCTGAAAACTGTTTTTTGCAGGATCCAAGTCGTAATTTGAGGCAAGGGTTGTTTTAAAATATACCTGTTCACCCTCGGCTGTTGCAGCAGTATGCTCATATTCTTCGGTACATGACCCCATAACGAGTGCAAGCGCCACGAAAATGAACATCGTGCAATAACTGAATATTTTATTCATAATATTGTCTATTTAAATTATTTCTATTTATTTTGCGTAGTTATTTGCCGGGTCAGGGTTGTTATAATATCTTACACCGGCATTATTTGTCTCTTCTGAGCGTACTATAGCCCAGTTCATCCATGCAGGACGTGAAGTAGTCTTGAATTGTGCCCGAGATTCTATGTTGACAGATGTAGTCTTGTCAACAGCATAGCCTAGGCGTTTAATGTCGAAGAACGACTGGCCTTCACCCCAAAGCTCAATTTGTTTCTGGAAAACAATTTCTTCTATAATTTGGTCTTGGCTTGTACCTTTAAAAGAATACTTCGTGTCACGTGACAGCATGAAGGTTTCGAGCAATTTCTTTCCACGTTCAGCGTCTTGGTGAGCAGCAGCTTCAGCTTCAATGAAATACATTTCTTCAATTCGCATTATCGGGAATGCCGTGACATTTCCTGCTGTATAGTCGCTAACGTTTCCACCGGCAGGACGGAATTTAGTTGAAGTATAATCTTCAAGAGCTTCGCCTATTTCTGCATCGCAATATGTATTCTTTCCATACAGTGAAGAACCTTCTGGAGCTTTAAACATAAGTTTACGCCAGTCAGTATTGCTCATTTTATTATAAGTAGCTGAAGGAATCTGTGGAAGAACACCAGCTCCTCCCATTGACAGAGGACCACTGTATCCATACGTGTTTTCTGATGTCATGAATGCAGCCCAATTCATAAGATTGCTGACATTGCCGCGTGAATAAGTTGCTCCCCACATCCATTTTGTAGCATCGTTGAATCCTGTAGTTATGTTGAGTGCCTCTTCCTTTGTCATTGGCTGTGACGTAGAGGCATCTATTGCCATGCGTGCATATTTTTCAGCCATAGGATAGTTTTCCATCCACATATAAAGACGTGCATAAAGACCATAAACGCAGTCGATCTTAGGTACGGATGTGCTTGATATTTTCAGTAGGGGTACAAACTTTTCTGCAGCCTGCAAGTCACTGAGGATAAAATTGAACATGTCTTTTTTCTTTGCACGCGGGTTGTTACGTGCTTGCTGTTCTGTTGTCTTCTCTGTTACAATAGGTACTGTCAGACCGGAAATGTCATTTCCCTCTGGACTTATTGGCTTCGTCTTGTCATTTTCAAGGAACTCGTATTCGCGGGCCATATCGAGATAAATCAAAGCGCGGTAGGCAAATGCTGCACCGGCAAGACCTTTTTCAGAGTCAGTTCCGCTTATTGTGTCAACTGCAGCAATAGCGTTATTAGCAGCCAGGACAAAACCTGTTTGATATTGCCACATGAATTGGGCTGTAAGGTATTCGCGTCCCCAATATAAATCATAGTACCAGTTGCCCCATTGGTTGTATTGGTAGCCATTGGGACTGAATGCCAATTCGCCAGACTGTATATCTCGAATAATCATCAAACCGGCATATCCGATTGACCAATGGTAACTTGACGTCCATATTTTTGAAAATTGATTGTTCAGACCCATGACAAGTGCTTCTGCACTTTCTTCTGTAGGTGGCACCTGTTCATCGGTAACGCCACTTGTAGGCAGGGTTTCGTCAATACAGCTTGAAAGCGTAAATGACGATACCAAGACCATCAGCATGCTAAGTCCGTATATAAATATCTTTTTCATATTTTTTCTGTTTGTAATTGTTTTTAGAATGTAACTGTTATACCGCCTGATATGGTGCGCATTGCAGAATAGTAGGCAGTTGAAGCTCCTCCTGTTATGCTTTGGCGTGGGTCAAGTCCTTGACGTTTAGACCAAACCCAAAGATTTGTCGCCGTAAGATAGAGTCTTAATTTGCTTATTCCTGCTTTTGCAGTGAACTTGCTGGGCAGAGTATATCCGAAATTGAGGTTTTGCAGACTTAGATATGAGGCATCGGTAAGGAAACGGTCTGAAGTATAGTTGACGTCCTGATCTGCATAGACGATATGGGGAATGTTCGAATTTTTGTTTTCCGGTGTCCATGCATTCAATAAGTCAGCATGGATAGCAGATCCTCCTGTCGCCATGCTCATCATGCTTGCATAATCAGAATCGTAAATTTGACCACCAAGCTGATACGTGAAGTCTAATGATAAATCGAAACCTTTATATGAGAAACGTGTGCCGAAGCCTCCATAGGCCCATGGCAGTGCTGTTCCGCAAAGATATTGTGTGGCATCAGAAGATGATTCTGTCGTTTCTTTGCCTGCGACATAAGTCTTCTTGTTTCCGTATTCGTCTAACACAGGATTCCCGTTTTCATCAACAACGTCTTTAAGGACATCTTTCCAGTAAAGTGCTTTACCTGTTTCGGGGTCAACACCGGCATATTTAGCCATATAGAAAGTGTAAAGAGGTTTTCCTTCACCATAGAAATAGCTGCCGCTTGCATAGCCTTCAACGCCTTCAGAAGTGGTTGTTGTCTTGTTTTCATCTGCAATTCTTACAATTTTGTTTTTATAAGCTGTAAAGTTTATGTTTGCGCCCCACTCAAAGTCTCTAGTCCTGAAGATTGTTCCGTCGAGTCCTATTTCAACTCCCTGGTTAGTCATATCTCCAATGTTGTCATAATATCCTGTATATCCGAATGAACCAGGAAGTGAGAACCATGAAAGCATGTCGGTTGTCTTACGGTAGAAATATTCAATGCTGCCGGCAAGACGTCCGCGGAACAGAGAGAATTCGAAACCTGTATTGAAGTTGCCGCCTGTCTCCCATGTTATTTCTTTGTTACCCATAGTGGTACTTGGTATCAGTGAGGCAACTCCGTCTGAAGGTGCTATTGTGTATGTGTTTGAGTAGAGGTAGTTGCCGATGTTGTCGTTACCCTGCTCACCATAAGAAGCCTTGAACTTCAACTCGTCAACCCAAGAAGCGTTGAACCACTTTTCCTTGCTGATGATCCATGCGCCGCCAAATGACCAGAAGTTACCCCAGCGGTGATCCGGGTGGAAGCGTGAAGAAGCGTCACGACGATAAGATACTGAACCGAAGTACTTGTTGTCATAGTTATACTGTGCACGTCCGAAGAAACCTTCTGTATTGTAGTCGGTAGTGTACGAATCCATAGTTCCGTCAGTTACAGCTCCTGCCAATTCATCATTGAGGAATGAATACATATTGCTTTTTGATGCAGACAATATGTAAGATCTTGTACGATAATACTCATGACCGAGCATAATCTCAACATCATGCTTGCCGAACAGACGATGCCAATTCAATATTTGCTGATAGTTATATGACCAGTCACGTCCGTGCGATTTGCTTACGATACCGTTTTGTGATGCAAACTGTCCAAAATATGGCTGCTGTGTACTTGTTCCACGGCTCTCATTAAGCATGACACTATTTGTCGTTGTGAATTTAAAGTCTCTTAGGAAACGTATTTCCGCAAATCCTGTAGCATTGAGGTTGTTACCCTCTGCGTAACTCTTGTCAAGCTGATTTGAGCAAATTGGGTTAGAACCTGCAAATACGGAACGCTGTTGGCCGTTAATTTTTCCGTCGCCCCAGTCGTAAGACGGAAGTCCTGTCTGGGCATCTTGTAATATGTTCCCATTTGCGTCGCGGATATAAAGAGGATAAATAGGCGCAATAGAATTTACTGCGAAAATATTTCCGCTTGAACTGCTGCTGCCGTCGTCTCCAAGATAATTTGATACATAGTGTGCATAGCTGAAGTTTGCACCAACTTTAAGCCAATTTCTTATTTGGTAGTCTGCTTTAAGACGACCGGTGAAACGTTCATAGTCAGAACCGATTGTGATACCTTCGTTCTTCAAGTAACCTGCAGAACCATAGAAAGAACCTTTTTCGTTGCTTCCTGTTGCTGTAATATTATATTCTTGACGAAGACCGTTCTGGAATGTGGCATCACGCCAGTCGTCAGGGAGGAGCATATAAGAATTGCCGTTGTAGTTTACAATGTTTCCTAATGTGGCGTTAGGGTTGATTCTTCCATTTGTTCCAATTAGATATTGTCCTTCTGGAACAGCATAGACATTATAGCCCAATCCATAGGAATTATTGGCGCAAAGGTTGTTGTTTGCCCATATATAAGATTCTCTGTCAGTATGCTTTAAGTATCTGTCTTCTGCAGGCATCCCTTCTTGCCAATTGGGGTTAGGATACCAATCTTTATAGTAATTGTAAAGTGATTTGTAATACGTTTCATAGTATGCCGCAGGGCTGTTTACAGTCTTGTAATATGGAGTGCCTTTTGAATTGGCTCCCCACTTGGCATCAACAGTGATTGATGAGGTGCCTTCGCGGCCGGTCTTTGTTGTGATGATGACAACACCGTTGGCACCACGCGCACCGTAAAGAGCTGCAGAGGCAGCATCCTTCAGGACGGTCATTGAGGCGATGTCGTTAGGGTTTATATTCTGAATATCACCATCATAAGGCGAACCGTCAACGACAATAAGCGGTGATGTGCCTGCATTAATAGAACTGATACCACGGATTTTAATGCTTAGACTTTCTTGTCCGGGGGCACCAGTCGCAGAATTGATCTGTACACCTGCAACCTTACCAGTCAATGCTGTTACTGCGTTAGAACTAGAGGTTTTTGTTATTTCCTCTGACTTTACAACCGCTGCAGAACCGGTGAAGGCTGATTTCTTAG
>UMHZ01038401.1_pt1 | contig 13089 bp, 9 predicted proteins | sample 1965671 | NCBI WGS metagenome assembly UMHZ01 (sample SAMEA4836111, study PRJEB28245) | human gut metagenome | biome: gut microbiome; material: fecal sample | place: Denmark | collected 2008 | reverse complement strand
TCGGTGCGTATAAGCAGAAAAAGCTGCCGAGCGAGGTTTTTGAGGTGGTGTACCGCTGCACGATGGGCGAGTCAACGAGCTTCCGGACGGCGGGCGTACCCGTAAATGCGGCGCCGACAGCTCCGGCGGGGGCAGTCTGTCCGCAGTGCGGGGCGCAGATCTTCGCAAACGCGAGGTTTTGCAGCGCTTGCGGCGCAAAGCTACAAACGGTGTGTCCGGGCTGCGGCGCGCCGGTAAAGCTGGGCAGTAAATTCTGCTCGGAATGCGGGCAGGCGCTCTCCTGATTTATATATCCCAAAACGGCGGCGTGGAGCTTAGGCTTTGCGCCGCCGTTTTTTATGCGCATGTTTTGTACTGTGTGGAGTGAAGCGGTTGAAATCTTCGGCGAATTCTTGTATGATAAGGGAAAAGAAAGGCGGGGATGAAGATGAATATCACGGTTTATCTCGGTGCAAACGCAGGCAATGACCCCAAGCTGCAAGAGGCGGTGGAGGCGCTCGGCAAGTGGATCGGCAAAAACGGGCATGACCTCATTTATGGCGGATCAAAATGCGGGCTAATGGGGTCGATCGCCGAAAGCGTGCTGCAAAACGGCGGCAAAGTGACCGGCGTGGAGCCGCAGTTTTTTGTGGACTCCGAGCTGCAGCACGACGGGCTGACGGAGCTTATTGTGACAAAGGACATGACGGACAGAAAGACGAAAATGATTGAGCTCGGCGACGCGTTTATCGCGTTCCCGGGCGGCACGGGCACGCTGGAGGAAATTGCGGAAGTGATGTCGAAGGTATCGCTGAAGCATTTAGACGCGCCGTGCATTCTTTATAATCTGAATGAATATTACGACGGGCTGAAGGCGCTTTTAGGCCATATGATCGAGATGGGGCTTTCGACCAAGGAGCGGCAAGAGGGCATTTATTTTGCCGACACATTAGATGAGATCGAACGTATTTTAGCGGAAAAGTGAGGGATATACATGCCGAACATTGCATGGAACGCGAAGGAATATCAGCAGAATTTTTCGTTTGTGCTGTCTTACGGCGAAGCGGTGACAGAGCTTATCACGAAGCCGCAGTGAGCGAAAAAACGACACCTGACGGTTTCCGGGCTTGTGCGGTGGGAGTTTGTCCGCTATAATAAAAGCAGAATGAGCGCAAAGGAGTGCTGCTTTATGGCAAAGACGAATAAGATACCGAAGGCGGAGGACAACGCCGAGCTGCGGACGATCTCGCTTTTGAAAATTCTGAACACATACAGCGACGAAAACCACGAGCTTTCTACAAAAAACATTATGGATAAGCTCCAAAAGGAATGCGGCGTTACGGTGCACCGCACGACCGTCGGCAAGAACATCAAGCAGCTTGCGGACTGCGGCTTTGATATTTACACGCACAAGACGACGCAGAACCGCTATTACCTTGCGAGCCGCTTATTTGAGATGCCGGAATTGAAGCTGCTTGCGGACGCGGTGGAATCTGCGGGATTCATCACCGAAAAGAAAAGCGAGGAGCTGATTGAAAAGCTTTGCCGGCTGACGAGCGTTTATGAGGCCGAGGCTTTGCAGGAGGGATTTTGCGCGAACAACGGGAAATCCTGCAATGAGAGCATTTACTATATTGCAGACACAATCAACGCGGCTATTGCAAAGCGGAAGAAAATTGCGTTTTACTATTTTCATTACGGTCCGGGCAAGAACCGTGTCCTGAAAAACGACGGGAAGCCGTATGTTTTCAGCCCATATAAGCTTGTTTGGAATACAGATGAATATTACGTTGTGGGGTATTCCGACAAGCACGAAAAGCTTGTGAGCTTCCGCGTGGACCGCATTGACCGTTGCCCGGAGATTTTAGATGAGGACGCGGCGCCGCGGCCCGAAAAAGAGGAGTTGATGCGGCATATCCGCACGATGACAAGCATGTATGACAGCCGCCGTGAGCGCGTGACGCTTTTGTGTGACAACGCGATGATGAATGCGGTGGTGGACGCATTTGGCGAAGATGTGGAAACAAAGGCCTTTGGCGACGACGCGTTTACCGTGGAAACGGAGACGGCAGCAAGCCCTGTCTTTTACCGCTGGGTGTTCGGCTACGGTGGGAAAATCCGAATCACGGAGCCGGAAAACGTGAAAAAGGAGTATGCCGAAATGGTGAAAAGCGCTTTTGGAAATACGTGCGACCGGTGCGGCGCGTAAAGTAAACAGCAGTCCGACCTTTGGCAGTTTGATGCACAAAGGTCGGGCTTTTTTTGTGTTGAAGACGGAACGTGAATGTGCTATAATGAACCGTAAGATTTTGGGAAAGGGTCCGGAAATGTATAACTCCAAACGATTCGAAACAGTGAAGAATATGAGGAAAAACAAGAAAATATCGAATGCCGTGCAGGCGGCCATCGGCGTGCTGGCCGTGGTTTTGGCGGCGCTGATCGTTTGGATGATGGTGCTGGTCTCGGGCATTCAGGGCACGGCGCGCGTGGTGAACTACGCGGGCCTTGTGCGCGGCAAAACGCAGCGCCTTGTCAAAATGGAGATTGCGGGTCAAGCGGAGGACGGGATGATGGAGAGCGTGGAATCGTTCATCAACGGTCTGCGCTTCGGCGATGACGAGCTTACCCTTGTGCGATTGGACGACAAGAATTTTCAGACGAAAATGGAAGAGCTGGCTTCTTGTTTTGAAAGCCTGAAGCAGGAGATTTATCTTGTGCGCGAAAAGGGTTTTGAGAAAACCGACATCATCGGCAAAAGCGAAAAGTTTTTCGACATTTGCGATGAGGCGACGGGTCTTGCGGAAACCTATTCACAAAAGCGCGCGTCCTCTTTGGCAGTTTTGGAGCGGTATATTACGGCGGACATCGTAGTTTTGATGATGCTGATCGGTTATGAGTTTATCAAGGCGCTGCACTACGCCGCCATGAACCACGCTTTGCAGAAAAAGGTGTACATGGACGAAGCGACGGGGCTGCCGAACAAAAATAAATGTGAGGAGCTATTGAGCGCGCCGGAGATGATCACGATGCCTGTGGGTGTTTGCAGCTTTGACCTCAACAATTTGAGACGCATCAATAACAGCATGGGCCACGAAAAGGGCGACGCGTACATTCGCATTTTTGCGGAGCTGGTGCGCGAGGCGGTGCCGGCGCATTACTTTGTGGGTCGCGCGGGCGGCGACGAATTCATCGCCATTATGGACGGCGCGGACAAGGAAGAAATGCAGCGGTGCTTACAACTCATCCGCGACCGTGTGGACAAGTACAATGCGGCGAACCCCGATTTTCCGGTGAGCTATGCGGTTGGCATTTCGGTCTCCGACGAGAACGAAAACTGCACAATGCGCGATTTGTATATCCTCGCAGACAAAAACATGTATATCAACAAAAACCACGTGAAGCGCGAGGAAGCATTGGCCGAAAAGAAGCTGGATCGCAGGCTGCTGAAAAGCATGAAAAAATACGGCAGCAACTTTTCCGATTGCCTGTACTGCGACGCAAGGCAGGACGCTTACAGGGTGATTCGTGCAAGCGAGGCGTTTTTCCTTGCGGCGGACGGCAGTTATTCCGGCGCGGTGGAGCAGATTGCAGAAGAACGCGTGGCACAGGAAGACCGCAAGGCGGTGCGCAGCAAATTACAGCTGACGGCGCTGCGCGAGGCGCTTTCCGAAAAGAATCGCGTGGTGGAATTGCAGCACAAGATTTTCGGCGCGAACAGTGCCGACTACGGGCGACTGACGGCGATTTTTGTGGATGCAGACCCGGACGGCACGCTGCACCATTTCTTGCTGGCGTTTGAGACGATCGACAGTGTGCAGCCGGAGACGGACGCCAAGCAGCAACTGACGCAGTATTACGAGCAGCTGAAGCAGTCTATTTTGGAAAACGACAGTTACGTGGATGCGATGCTGGAAACTGCGGATGCGGTATACTCCGTGAATCTGACGGATGATCTGGTGGAGCGTGATTTCCGTCGTGAGCGCGGCGCAGACATCTTTATTGAGGACTTGAAAGCACCGTGTCCGTACGGCGAATATTGTCACCGTCATTCTATGCTGATTTTGCCCGAAACGATGGGCAGCTACCGGTTGATCGACACGGCCGAAAAGCTTTTGGAACGCTATGCGAGCGGAGAAAAGCAGGTGACGGTGGAATACTGTGAGCGCGTATCCGGCAGCGAGACACGCTGGATACAGAAAACGGCGCTGATGATGTCTTCACGCGTATACGATGCGAAGAGCGGTGAGGAAAAGCCGATGATCCACAGCCTTGTGCTGCTGAAAAACACCACGGAGTTCCATGCACAGGAGCAGAAGGAGCACGAGCGCTTGCGGGCTGAGGTGGACGAAGCAACGCTGGCGAATAAAGCAAAGACGGAGTTCCTTTCCCGCATGAGCCACGATATCCGCACGCCGATCAACGGTGTGATGGGTATGCTGGAGATTATCAAGAAAAATCGTGAAGATCATGAGCGCGTGGACGACTGCCTTGAAAAGATCCATGTTTCCTCCGAGCATCTGCTGTCGCTCATCAACGATGTTTTGGATATGAGCAAACTGGAATCCGGCCACATGGAGCCGGAGCATGTGCCATTTGACCTTGACGATTTGATGAAGAACGTCCGCGCACTGAACGAAGCGCAGGTGGCAAAAACGAGTATTGTGTATACCTACAGCAAGATTTCGTTTGCGCACGCAAAGCTTATCGGCAGCCCGCTGCATCTGCGGCAGATCTTATTGAATCTGTTCAGCAACGCGGCAAAATACAATAAAGAAAACGGCACGATTGAAACGTATGCGGAGGAGATTGCCTGTGACGAAAACACGGCGACATTCCGCTTTACAATACGTGATACGGGCATCGGTATGAGCGAAGATTTTGTGAACAACGAGCTTTTTGAGCCGTTTACACAGGAAAAGCAGGGCGCCCGCACGCAGTATCAGGGCACGGGCCTCGGCATGTCTATCGTGAAGGAGCTCATCGAGAAGATGAACGGCACCATCACGGTGGAAAGCGTGCTCGGCGAAGGCTCTGCGTTTACGGTGACGCTGCCGTTTGAAATCGACAAGCACCCCTTTGCGCAGGCGGCGGCGAATGGCGCGGCGGACGAAACGGCTCTGCACGGGCTGAAAGTGCTGCTGGCCGAAGACAACGAACTCAACATGGAGATTGCGGAATTCTTCCTGGAAGACATGGGTGCCGAAACGATGCAGGCGTGGAACGGCAAAGAGGCCGTGGAGGCCTTCCGAAACTCCGCGCCGGGCGAGATCGGCGTGATCTTAATGGACATCATGATGCCGGTGATGGACGGCCTTGAGGCGGTGCAGCACATTCGCGCACTGGACCGGCCGGATGCGAAAACGGTGCCGATCATTGCGATGACAGCGAACGCGTTTTCGGAAGATGTGGAGCGCAGCCGCAAAGCCGGTATGACGGAGCATCTCTCGAAGCCGCTGAATGCCGAAACGCTGAAAAAAGCGATCTTACGGAACATATAACCCGTGCGGTAAAGATAAATATTCGTTAAGGGCGGCGAAGAGCTGCCCTTTTTTCGTGTACCGACACTTGATTTTTCTTTTTGTTGTGGTATACTCATTTGGGAGTATTAGAATCAATTCTAAAACAGGGAAAAGAGGGGTATAAATGGCAAACCGCAACGAAAAGGAGGCCTCGCGCAAGCGAATTCTTTCTACCTGTGTGCGTCTGTTTTTGGAGCAGGGGTTTAAGCATACGCCGCCGAAGCAGATTTTGACGGAAGCGGATGTTTCCGCGGGCACGTTTTATAATTTGTACCGCACGAAAGCCGGTGTGCTCACCGAGCTGACCGAGTTCATGTTTCAAAATCAGTTTACTATCGCGGGGCAGATTGTGCAGGGGGAGACAGACCCCGTAAAGCTCTACGCGGTGGAGACGGCAATTCAGCTGACGCTGGCAGAGCTGAACGAGAACCTGCGCCAAATTTACGTGGAGGCGTACACGCTGCCGGAAAATTTGGAAATCATCCACAGGATGACGGCCGAGATGCTGCACCGTATTTTCGGCGCGTATATGCCCGGGTACAGTGTGAGCGATTTTTATGAGTCGGACATCGGTTCGGCGGCGATTATGCGCGGATATATGGCGCGTCCGTGCGACGTGTATTTTACGCTGGAACGCAAGTTAGAGCGCTTTTTGCAGCTGACACTGCGCATTTATTGCGTGCCGGAGGAAAAGCAGCGGGAGGTTATGGCACTGATTGCGAGCCTCGACATCCGTGCCATTGCAAACGAAGTGATGCAAAAGCTGTTTGCCGCGCTTGAGATGCACTATGAATTCACGCTCGGCGAAGAGGCAAAGCAAATTTGATTAAAAAAAGCCGCACAGACGGATATGTACCCGGTTTTCTGGGCACAGGTTCAAAATTGAAAAATGGGTTTCCATCATGGATGCTTCCCTGAATTCAGAGGAAAGCGCAAATATTTGTTGAGTGTGCTGTCGAAATTCATTGAAAACAGCAAAATTCTGTGCTAAACTTAGAGCATAAACACCGGGCGGAATATAACGTGCGGAAACCATTGAAAAGGAGCAATTATTTATGAGTCTTATTAAGACAGCTGTCGGCGCCGCGGGCGGTGTTATGGCGGATCAGTGGAAAGAATTTTTCTATTGCGAATCGATGCCGAAAGAGGTGCTTGTCACAAAGGGTGTAAAGCGCACGAGCGGGCGTTCCTCCAATACGCGCGGCAGTGACAACATCATCACGAGCGGCTCCGGCATTGCGGTGGCGGACGGCCAGTGCATGATGATCGTGGAGCAGGGCAGAGTGGTGGAGCTTTGCGCGGAGCCGGGCGAATTCACCTATGACGCTTCGAGCGAGCCTTCTGTTTTCTCCGGCTCTCTCAGTGCGGGCATTAAAAACACCTTTGCGCAGATCGGCAAGCGTTTTACGTATGGCGGCGACGCCGGCAAAGATCAGCGCGTATATTATTTTAATACGAAGGAACTCATCGACAATAAATTCGGCACGCCGAACCCCATTCCGTTCCGCGTGGTCGATAACAAGATCGGGCTGGACGTGGACGTTTCCGTCCGCTGCTCCGGCGTATATTCGTACCGCATTGCGGACCCGCTTTTGTTCTACACGAATGTGTGCGGCAATGTGGAGCAGGAATATACCCGCGACGAATTGGACAGCCAGCTGAAACACGAGTTCATCAGCGCTTTGCAGCCGGCGTTCGGCAAACTTTCCGACCTCGGTTTGCGTCCGAACCAGATTGTGGCACACAACACGGAGCTGGAAGACGCCATGAATACGGCGCTTTCCGCGAAATGGGGCGAGCTGCGCGGCTTGACGGTCGTCAGCATTGCGCTCGGCTCTGTGACACTGCCGGACGAGGACGCCGAGATGATCAAGCAGGCACAGCGCACGGCGATGATGCGCGACCCGACTATGGCGGCGGCCACGCTCGTCGGCGCACAGTCGGACGCGATGAAAACGGCCGCGGGCAACTCTGCCGGTGCTATGAACGGCTTTATGGGCGTAAATATGGCTATGAATGCGGGCGGTATGAACGCACAGGCGCTGTACGGCATGGGTCAGCAGCAGGCGGCGCAGGCTGCGGACAGCTGGAAGTGCGCGTGCGGCACGGTGGTCAACGGCAATTTCTGCCCGAACTGCGGGGCAAAGAAGCCGGATAACGACGGCTGGACCTGCTCCTGCGGCAAAGTGAACAAGGGCAATTTCTGTGCAAACTGCGGCGCGAAAAAGCCGGAGGGTTTACCGAAGTACCGCTGTGACAAGTGCGGCTGGGAGCCGGAAGACCCCGCGCACCCGCCGAAGTTCTGCCCGCAGTGCGGCGACCCGTTTGATGAAAATGACCGTGCCTAAAGGTTGCGGCCTGCGTTGAACTGTGAGGAGATGAGAGCAAATGGCGGCAATTAAAGAATACAAATGTCCTTGCTGCGGCGGCGCTGTGGAATTTGACAGTAAAATTCAGAAGATAAAGTGCCCGTACTGCGACACGGAGTTTGACACCGAAGCGTTTACCGCGCACGAGGAAGAAGTTCAAAACGCAAAGCCCGACGAAATGGACTGGGAGACCACGGCCGGCGGCGCGTGGGAGCAGGGCGAAGAAAGCACGCTGCGCAGTTACGTGTGCAACTCCTGCGGCGGAGAGATCGTCTGTGATGAAAACACGGCGGCGACCTCCTGCCCGTACTGCGGCAACCCGGTCGTGATGATGGGGCAGGTGAGCGGCGCTTTGAAGCCCGATTACGTGATCCCGTTCAAGATCGACAAAAAGGCGGCAAAGGAAGCCTTGCAGCGGCATTATAAGGGCAAAAAGCTGCTGCCGAAGATTTTCAAAAAAGAGAACCATATCGATGAAATCAAGGGCGTTTACGTGCCGTTTTGGTTGTTTGATGCCGATGCCGATGCGGATATTCGCTATAAAGCGACGCGTGTGCGCACCTGGAGCGACAGCGATTACGATTACACGGAAACAAGCTACTACTCGATAGGCCGCAGCGGTGATATCGGCTTTGACCGCGTGCCGGTGGACGGTTCCTCTAAAATGCCGGATGATTTGATGGAATCCATTGAGCCGTTCAAGTTTGAGGACGCGGTGGATTTTAAAACGGCGTATCTCGCGGGCTACCTTGCGGACAAGTACGATGTGACGGCCGAGCAGAGCATCGACCGCGCCAACGAGCGCATCAAGCGCTCCACGGAAGACGCATTCGCTTCCACGGTGAAGGGGTATCATTCCGTCACGACGGAGAATTCCTCTATTCGTCTGCACAACGGCAAGGCAAAGTACGCGCTTTACCCCGTGTGGCTTTTGAACACGACGTGGAAGGGCAAAAAGTACCTCTTTGCGATGAACGGGCAGACCGGCAAATTCGTCGGCGACCTGCCGGTGGATAACGGGCTGTACTTTAAGTGGCTTGGCGGGCTTACGGCAGGCTTCGGTGTGATTGCGCTGATTGCCTATTTCCTGTTCTGGCTGTTCTAAGGGGGTGCGGAGAATGAATAAAAAGCTTTTATCGGTATTTTTCGCCGTTCTTTTATGTGTCGTTGTGTCTGTTCCGGCGTTTGCCGATACGGCGGAGGACTACACGCCGCACCTGATTGACAACGCGGACCTTTTGACGGGCGAGGAAGAAAGTAATCTGCTCGCGAAGCTTGATGAGATCAGCGACCGGCTGAGCGTGGACGTTGCCGTTGTGACGGAAGATTCCATCGGCGACAAGACACCGCGTGAATATGCGGACGATTTTTACGATTATAATTCGTATAAGTATAACCCGGACGGCGTTCTGCTGCTCATCAGCATGGAAGAGCGCGACTGGTACATAACGACGACGGGCAGCGCCATTACGGCCATTACGGATGCGCGGCGCGGCAATATGGAGGATGCGTTTTTGAGCGACCTCAGCGGCGGCTATTATTACGACGCGTTTTCAACGTATGCCGATATGTGCGACAACTACATCTCGGGCGTGCAGAGCGGTTACTACGAGGAAGGTGAGGCGTACGAGGAGAGCACCGTGGGGAATTTCCCGTGGGGCCCGGCGATTTTGGTTTCGCTTGCTATCGGCCTCGTCGCGGCGCTCGTTGTGACGGGCTTTATGCGCGGGCAGCTCAAAACCGTGCGCCGTAAGGCGGCCGCGTCGGATTATGTGCGCCCCGGCAGCATGAACGTGGCGTATGCAAACGACGTGTTCCTCTACTCGCACGTGAACCGCACGGCAAAGCCGAAGGACAACGATTCTTCCGGCGGCTCCGCAACGCACACGTCGTCCTCCGGCACGACCCACGGCGGTGGCGGCGGAAAGTTCTGATTTTGCCGGCAAGACGATGATTCCGTTTGCGACCTGCGGCGGCAGCGGTATGGGCTAATGCGTTTTAAACCATAGCTAAACCGTATAAATTCATAGAAATTAAATCCGCATTTCCGTAAAAACCGGGAATGCGGATTTTTAATTCTTGTTGTGAATAATAACGTAAAATTTAAGAAAGAAGAAAGAAAAATAGGTTGATTTTCAACTGAACTTCGTATATGATTAAAATAGAAACAGTATATACGGTACGTTCTGAAAATTAAAAATGGAGGAACTGTTATGAAGAAAAAACTATTTGCAATCCTACTCAGCATTGTAATGGTAGCTGGACTCCTGCCTGCCACAGCACTGGCAGCGGAACCCACAGTCTACGACATCTGGGTAGACGGCGTACAGGTCACGTCTGAGAATAAGGATAATCTTTTCAGTGGAACAGTAAGTTATGACCCGACCACTCACACCTTGTCTTTGAACAATGCTACCCTTGACAACGACACCCTGTCGGACTACGGTATTAAAACGACTATCCCCAGTACGTTGAAGATACGGTTGACCGGGACAAATAGTATTACCCGAACCGATCCCGACGGAGGAGTGGGAATATACCTCAATTACAGCAATTCTGTCGAGATTACCGGCGATGGAACACTGGTGATCAACGTTATCGGGAAAAACTACGACGGAATTAGCACAGGGGCTGACGTCAAGATTTCCGATAAAGCAAATGTCACAATAAACGCTGAAGGCGGATTGGGCATAGCCGGAAGAATGGTCGAAATTGACGGGGCAACAGTGAATTCCACCGGCTTGTATGCCGGAATCGATGCCCATTGGCTGAAGATTATAAACGGCGCCGATGTTACGCTTAAGGCGACTCAGGACGGACGTAACGGAGCATATATTCGGAAAGATCAAGAAGGGAACGGCGGCGATATTGAGCTTGCTGCATCTAAAGTTAAAGCAACAAGCTATTATCCCGCTTTGTTTGCCAGGGGCAATCTGACGGTTAACGGCGGCGAGGTAAACTGTACCTCTACTGCGGACGGTGCAATATGGGCAAAAGGCAATATTTTGATCAAAGGCGGCGCCAAAGTAACCACTGACGGTAAATCCCCCATGGGCGGTAACGGTACTTTTACCGTAGAAGAAGCAGAGATTGACGCAAAGAATACGAATGAGAACAATACCCCTGCAATTTCCGATGCATGTGTGCCTGTGATTGCCGATGGCTATCACCTGAACTATGCAAAAGCTGTAGACTCGGAAGGAACAGAAATTGACCTGCTTTCCAGCGGTACTCAGGACTTTGCAAAATATAAAAATGTTCATTTTATCACAAAAGCTGTCTATCCGGTTTCTTTCGTTGTAACGCCGGACGGTCTGACCAATGTTGTTGTTAAAGTGAATGGTCAGGAGGTTACCGGCTCTGTCAGTTTGGAAGCAGGAACTTACCCTGTTGAGGTAACAGCTGATAATTGCAAAGCGTATAGCGACAATATAACGATTACGTCTGATACGGCAACGCACACGCAGACGATTGCAATGACTTATTTACCTGCCGACTACACGAAAGTGGACGAGGCCATTGCGAAAGCAAATGCGCTGGATAAAGACGCGTATACAAACTTCACCGCAGTGGAAGAGGCGATTAACGCAGTTGTGCGCGACAAGAACATAACGGAACAAGACGAGGTAGACGCAATGGCGAAGGCTATTGAAGATGCTATGGCCGCGTTGGTGGAAAAGCCCACAGCGGCTCCGACCGAGACACCGACGGCAACGCCTACGGCAACACCCACGGCTGCGCCTTCTGCGAGCCCGACGGCGGTTCCGACCGCAACGCCTACGGTAAAACCGACGGCTACGCCTTCTGCAAGCCCGACGGCGGCTCCGACTGCGACGCCTACGGTAAAACCGACGGCTACGCCGACTCCGGCGCCGAAGGCAGACCCCAATAATCCGAAGACAGGCAGCAGCAACTTGCCGGTCGTTTTCGGCAGCGCGGCGCTCGTGCTGAGCGGAGGCGCGCTTGCAGCGGTACTCATCTATAAAAAGAAGAGACACGAAAAGTAAAGTGAAAACCTAAAAGTAATGAACCCCCGCCCCGGAAATCGGCTTTGTGCCGGTACCCGGGGCGGGGGTTTTACATTCTTATTCAAAAAATATTTACGATTTACACGACACCGTGGTTGACACCCGTCCGGACCCGTGCTAAAATAAAATACGAATTCGTATTTTAGCGGGGTGGAGCGAAATGGAACGATATGCGTTTTTCCGGCAGCTTGGCAAGGCGGTGTACGGCATAGACGCAGCTTACGATGTGTTCTCGAAAAGTGCGCAGATCAAACCGAATATGCTGTGGCTGCTTTCGGCGCTGAACGACGGCGAGGGGCACACGCAAAAGCAGATCTGCTGGGACTGGGGATTCCCGAAAACGACGGTGAACACGCTGATCAAAGAGCTGGAAAAGGGCGGCTTTGTGGTGCAGAGCCCCATTCCCGGCGAGCGCAGGGAGCTTTCCGTAACGCTGACAGAAGCGGGCAGAGACTACGCGAATGAGGTTTTAAAGCCCGTGTATGAGGCAGAGGAACGGCTTTTCCGGCTGTATTTTAAAGATAAAGACCCGGAATTTGTACAGGAGCTGTTCCGGTTTTCCGGCGTGATGCGCCGCTATTTTACAACAGGGAAATTTGAAGAAACGGGGAGCGAGACATGAAAAAAATAAGCTGGCATGAACTGAAGCCGCAGGTGAAGGAAGTTTGGGTACTGAGCCTGCCGGCTATTTTAACGCAGATCACAACCATCGTGATGCAGTATATCGATTCCGCCATGGTGGGTTCGCTCGGTGCGAACGCTTCGGCGGCGATCGGTCTGGTATCCACGAGCACATGGCTGCTGGGCGGCATTACATACGCCGTTTCGGCAGGCTTTTCCGTGCAGGTGGCGCATAACATCGGCGCGGGACGCGATGCGGAAGCGAGAAGCGTGGTGCGTCACGGCCTGTGCACGGCGCTGTGCGTGGCAGGGATTTTGTGCGCGTTGGGGCTTTCCATCCACGGTATGCTGCCGACGTGGCTCGGCGGCGACCCGGCTATTCGTTACGATGCCTCGAAATACTTCATGGTGTACGCGCTGATGATCCCGTTCTCGCAGATCAACTCGCTGAACTCGTCGTTCTTGCAATGCAGCGGCGATATGCTGACGCCGAGCATTTTAAACGCCGCCATGTGTTTACTCGATGTGGTGTTCAATACCATTTTCATTCCGCATTTCGGCGTGATGGGTGCG
>UMHZ01052329.1_pt1 | contig 13096 bp, 10 predicted proteins | sample 1965671 | NCBI WGS metagenome assembly UMHZ01 (sample SAMEA4836111, study PRJEB28245) | human gut metagenome | biome: gut microbiome; material: fecal sample | place: Denmark | collected 2008 | reverse complement strand
AACTCAATGACTATCAGAAGAGCTTAAAAGGCGATGAGGATGCAAAATATCTGTACACCATCACCTACCGCGCCGAGGATTTTGTGCCGGTTATGGCATGCCCGTCCCAGGTAGACAAGATCCGTGATACCAGCGTTCTCGAGGGAACCCCGATCGATCAGGTCTTCATCGGTTCCTGTACGAACGGCCGTCTCGAGGATCTGCAGGCGGCAGCCGAGGTTTTAAAAGGCAAAAAAGTAGCCGACTACGTAAAACTGATCGTAACACCGGCAAGCCGCAAGATTTATCTGCAGGCAAGCAAAATGGGCATTCTCGATACACTGGCAGAGGCAGGCGCCATGATTACACATCCAGGCTGCGGTCTGTGCTGCGGAAGAGCGGGCGGAATCCTCTCTGACGGCGAGCGTGTTGTAGCAACGAACAACCGAAACTTTCTTGGAAGAATGGGTACTTCTAAAGTTGAAATTTATCTGGCATCTCCAAAGACAGCGGCAGCATGTGCAGTAGCTGGAAAAATTGTGACGCCGGAAGCATAAACGAACGTAACAGCAGAAAGGAAAACAGACAATATGAATGGTTCAATGTTTATCGGAACCTGGTGGGCACTCGTCCCGCCGCTGCTTGCAATTCTGCTTGCATTTGTAACAAAAGAAGTTTACAGTTCCCTGTTCATCGGATCGGCAGTCGGTGTCCTTTTGTACACCGGCTTCCATCCGTGGGATGCGTTCACAAGCTTCTTTGAAATTTTACGGAACAGCATGAACATCAACATTCTGATCTTCGATATCCTGCTTGGCATGGTTGTCGTGCTGATGGCGAAATCCGGCGGCTCGGCGGCGTATGGAAAATGGGCGGGGACGAAGATCAAAACGAAGCGGAGTGCGCTTCTGGCAACGATGGGGCTTGGTGTTCTGATTTTTGTGGATGACTATTTCAACTGTCTGACAGTCGGCTCTGTCATGCGCCCGGTCACGGACAGCCACAAGGTTTCCCGCGCGAAACTCGCATACATCATCGACTCCACCGCAGCGCCGATCTGCATTATCGCGCCGATCTCAAGCTGGGCGGCAGCCGTCAACTCGTATGTGCCGGCGGATGCGGGAATCAGCGGATTCCAGCTGTTTCTGCGGACAATTCCGTATAACCTGTATGCGATCCTTACAATTGCGATGGTCTTTTACATCTGCTACACCGGCTTTGATTTTGGTCAGATGAAGCTCCACGAGGATAATGCCGCCAAAGGTGATCTTTTCACGACCGGAGGCGAGGAGTTTGAGCAGGTTTCCGAGCAGGAGGTCAATCCGAATGGAAAAGTCATCGACCTCGTGCTCCCGGTTGCCGTACTGATTGTATCAGCGATTGGAGCGATGGTTTACACTGGCTTCCTCGGCGGCGCGGACAATGTGATTTCCGCGTTCGCAGGATGTGATGCAGAGACGAGTCTGATTTTTGCCTCCGTCGTGACGATCCTGTTTATGATGGCGCTGTATCTGCCGCGGAAGGTCATCACCTTCAAGAGCTTTATGGACAGCCTGTCCGAGGGCTTCAAGCTGATGGTTCCGGCGGTTACGATTCTCGTCTTTGCGTGGACCTTAAAAGGCGTCGGTGATGCGATGGGCCTGGCCCAGTTTGTCGGAAGCGTCGTGGGAGACCATGCATCCGCAAGTATTTTTATCCCGGTGGTGCTGTTCGCCGTGGCGGTGTTCCTTTCCTTTTCGACGGGAACCTCCTGGGGAACGTTCGCGATTCTTGTGCCGATTGCAACGGGCATGTTCGCCGCCGGAACAAATCTGGAGATGATGATTATCTCGGTATCCGCCGTCCTGGCAGGGGCAGTCTGCGGTGACCATATTTCGCCGATCTCGGATACGACGGTTATGTCAAGTGCGGGTGCGCAGAGCAACCATCTGAACCACGTATCGACGCAGATGCAGTATGCGGCCGTTACGGCGTGTGTCTGCCTGGTGGGATATCTGATTGCAGCCGTGACCAGAACGTGGTGGATCACACTTGGCGTCAGCCTTCTTCTTCTTTTGGCTGTTTTAACCGGAATGCGCAGATTTTGCGAAAAAAAAGCGGAAAACGGCAAAAAATAAAAAAGAAAACAGAAAAACGCGTGAAATGCTTGACGGGAGAGAAAAAGAACCGTATACTAAAAAATAGAACAAACATTCACAGGACAACGGTGTCCTGCAAAGAAGAAGCGGAACGCTTTTGGAGCAGGAATGTGAATTGGAACAGAAGGAATTGGATTTTTCAAAGTCCAGTTCCTTCTGTTTATCTCTGTTAAAATTGCATCGGAGCTGTGAAATGCAGGAGAAGAAAGGAGGCATTCCGGGGCGAAAACGCTTTGGAAAAGGGAAGGACTGTTATGGTCAGAAAGATCATAGCAGACAATGGCAAAAACAAAAAGAGGGAGAAAATATATGATATTTGGAAAGTACATTAACAAATACTACCTGAAGAATGCGCCCATTCTGATTCTCGGTCTTGCAGCGCTGATTCTCGTAGATTATTTCCAGCTTTTCATACCGGAGCTGTACCGCATGGTCATCAACGGCATGAACGGCGACCCTGTTCTGGTCAACGGCCAGGCGGCGGTGTTTGATATGGAATTTCTGCTGGATCAGGTCTGCCGGCCCATGATTATTACCATTATCGTCATGGTAGTCGGCCGTTTCCTGTGGCGAGTCTGCTTTTTCGGCTCCGCGATCCGCGTGGTGACCGATCTTCGTACCTGCATGTTCGCGCACAGCAAGGAGCTGTCCCAGGAGTATTATCAGGTCAACAAAGTCGGAAACCTGATGAGTCTTTACACGAACGATCTCGATACCGTGCAGGAGTGCTTCGGCGACGGTATTCTGATGTTCTGCGATGCGCTGTTTTTAGGCCTGCTTGCCGTGATCAAAATGTGGCGCATGAACCATTTCCTGACCGGCCTTTCCATGATCCCGATGGCATTTCTGATGGCCGCCGGCACAACGCTCGGCAAATACCTGATGAAAAAGTGGGAAGAGCGCCAGGCAGCCTTTTCCGAGCTGTCCGATTTCGCGCAGGAAAACTATTCCGGTCTTGCTGTCATCAAAGCATTCGTCAAAGAGACGAAAGAGCTGATGATGTTCCGTAGACTGAACCGCGAGAACGAGGACATCAACGTAGAATATACCAAAATTTCCACACTGCTGAACATTATGGTAACGCTGTTCGTCGAGTCCGTCATCTGTGTAATCTTAGGCTACGGCGGCTATCTCGTTTACTGCGGAAGCTTCGACGCCGGCCAGCTTGTCGAGTATATCGGCTATTTCTCGGCCGTTGTATGGCCGATCATGGCGGTCTCCATGCTGATCGAGAAGACATCCCGTGGAAAAGCGTCCTTAAACCGTATTACGGAACTGCTTGACGCAAAAGTCGATGTGAAGGACCGCGGCGGTGTGCAGGATCTGCCGTCCATCCATGGAAAAATCGAGTTCCGCAATCTGACCTTCCGCTATCCGGACGGGGAGTACGATGTGCTGAAAAACGTATCGTTTACCATTGAGCCGGGCGAGAGTGTCGGCATCGTCGGAAAGACCGGTTCCGGAAAAACGACCATCGTCGATCTGCTGCTCCGCACCTACAACGTGCCGGACGGAACGCTGTTCATTGATGACCACGATGTCAACACCGTTTCCATCCACACCGTGCGTGAGGGCTGTGCCTACGTGCCGCAGGACAACTTCCTGTTCTCCGACACGATTTCCGGCAATATTTCCTTCGCCTTTGATGACGAAAACCAGGAGGCCATTGAGGATGCGGCGATGATGTCCGATGTCCATGACAATATCGCAGAGTTCAAAGAGGGCTACCGCACCGTTCTTGGCGAGCGCGGTGTGACGGTTTCCGGCGGACAGAAGCAGCGAATCTCGATTGCGCGTGCGCTGATGAAACACGCACCGATTCTGATTCTCGACGATTCCGTCTCTGCGGTCGATACCAAAACAGAGCGCACGATTCTCGACAATCTCAAAAAACGTGAGGGACTGACGACAATTCTGATCGCACACCGGATTTCAACGGTGGAGCAGATGGACAAGATCGTGTTCGTCGAGGACGGAGAAGTTCATGCAGTCGGAAAACACGAGGATCTGTACCGGACCTGCACGGCGTACCGCAAGATGGTCGATCTGCAGAAACTTGAAGAGGAAGCGGGGGAGGAGTAGAAATGCACAATTATTATCCGATTCTCTGGGTCGGCGCGATCATCGGCGTGATTTCCACCCTGCTGATTGTGGCCGCGTTTGTAGTGAAAGATGGAGAAAAAGAAACCGGCTTTGAGCGGAACATGAAAGACAGTGAAATCATGCAGCGTCTGATGGATTACGCAAAGCCGTTTTACCGCCAGTTTATCGTTGTTGGTTTTCTGATGCTGTTTTCGATCGCGTACGATATCATTTCGCCGCTGATCGTCGGCAAAATTGAGGAGCTCGTCGTTGGAAAATTCGCGCTGAATACCCTGTTTCTGTGGGTAGCGGGCTATGCGGCAATCCTTCTTGTCTCGATGGCGTGCACGTATTTCCAGGCCGTGATTCTGCAGAAGACGGGTCAGAAAATCATTTCCAATATGAGGGAGGATCTGTTCGTCCACATCGAGCGCCTTTCCCACGAGCAGTTAAATGAGATTCCGGTCGGAAAGCTTGTCACGAGAACGACAAACGATACGAACGCGATTTCGCTGATGTTCACCAACCTTCTGGTCAATCTTCTGAAGAACTTCTTCGTGATCATCGGTATTCTGATTGCGATGCTGTTTCTGAACTATGAGCTGACGCTGATGGTGCTCTGCTTCGTGCCGTTTATCATGCTGTTCTCGATTATTTTCCGCAAATTCTCGCGAAGAGCACACCGGAAAGTAAAGGACTGTACTACGGACATCAACACGTATCTGTCGGAGAACCTTTCCGGTATGAAAATCACACAGATCTTCAACCGCGAGGATGCCAAGATGCGCGAGTTTACCGACAAGAGCAACGCACTCGGCCGCGCACAGCAGGAGCAGATTTTCGTGTTTGGTATTTTCCGTCCGCTCGTCTACATGCTGTATATCAGCTCCGTGCTCTGCCTTTTGTATTTAGGCGGCAAGGGCTATCTGGAGGGAACGTCGTTCCTCGGCCAGACGCTTACCAGCGGTATGATCGTCAGCTTTTACATGTATATTTCAAAATTCTTCAACCCGATCCAGAACCTGGCGGAGCAGTTCAACTGGCTGCAGTCCGCATTTGCATCCGCCGAGAAAGTATTCTCGATTCTGGATCTTGAGCCCAAAATGCAGGATGCGCCGGATGCGATCGAACTTACCGGCATCAGGGGCGAAATTGAGTTCCGCGACGTATGGTTTTCCTATATCCCGGGCGAGTGGGTGTTAAAAGGCGTTTCGTTCCACGTCAACCCGAAAGAGACAATCGCATTTGTGGGTTCCACCGGTTCCGGAAAATCGACGATTCTTTCCCTGATCTGCCGGAACTACGAGTTCCAGAAGGGTGAGATTCTGATCGACGGCATCGACATCCGAAAGATCAAGATTGATTCCCTGCGGAAAAAATTCGGCCAGATGCTGCAGGATGTCTTCCTGTTCTCGGGAACGATCCGTAGCAACATTATTCTCCGTGAGGAGGGGATTTCCGATGAGGAGATCATGGACGTCTGCCATTACGTGAATGCTGACCAGTTTATCAACAAGCTGGATCACGGCCTCGACGAGCCGGTGCGGGAGAGAGGAAACAACTTCTCCGCCGGACAGCGCCAGCTTCTCTCGTTTGCGCGTACCATCATCCATAAGCCTTCGGTCATGATCCTTGACGAGGCGACGGCGAACATCGACACCGAAACAGAGCTTCTGATCCAGGATTCCATGGAAAAGATGAAGAACATCGGAACGATGCTGATCGTAGCGCACCGTCTTTCGACGATCCAGCATGCGGATGAGATTATCGTACTGTCCCACGGAAAAATCGTGGAGCATGGAACGCATCAGGAGCTTTTAGCAGCGCAGGGAAGATATTACCAGCTCTACACGCTGCAGTACCACCGCGAGCAGAGTGAGAAACAGAGAGGAAGAAAGTAAGAAAATTTTAGAACAATAAAGACAATTTACAAAAAGGGAGAAATTTTGTTTGTGCAAAGTGACAAAATTTCTCCTTTTTTTACGGTGTATCATATTAAAATGATTTTAAATCAATATAGTCATATGAAAAATATATGAGCATAATACGATATCCGTTTTTCCATCTCAAAAAGCGGGCGGTTATAATAAGGGAAGCAAAACGGCAGGCACCAAAAAGCCGGGCCGTCTGTTGAAAGAAAGGGAAAATTTATGGAAAAGAAAGCAAGCCTTGTAGGACGCCTGCTCTCGGAAAATCAGATGTCGGAAGCATTTATCAACAGTATGTTTCTGGCGCTGTCCGGCGGTTTTCAGGATGCCTACACGTACAATTGCAGAGATGAAGTATTCTCAAATGCCCAGACGGGAAACGTTGTGCTGATGAGCCAGAACTTTCTGGAAGGAAACTTTACGGCAGGCCTTCGGTATCTCTTCCCGATCCTCTTTTTTGCGATGGGTGTATTTCTGGCAGAAAATTTCCAGGAGCATTACCGGTATGCAAAGAGGCTGCACTGGCGGCAGGTACTTCTCGCGGCGGAAATTGTGATCCTTGCGATCGTCGGATTTATTCCGTCTTCTTATAATATGCTCGCGGCGATGCTTGTATCGTTTGCGTGCGCGATTCAGGTACAGACCTTCCGCAAGGTCGGCGGTTATTCGTATGCAAGCACCATGTGCATCGGAAACCTGCGAAGCGGAACCGCAGCGCTGTCTATGTATATGCGGGATAAGAAAAAAGAACAGCTCCGTCAGGCCGGATACTATTTCGGCGTGATTCTGGCTTTCGCCATCGGCGCCGGAATCGGAGGCGTGTTCTCCATGCTGTATGGAATCCATGTAATCTGGATTTCCTGCGGACTTCTTCTGGTGAGCTTCCTTCTGATGTCACTGGAAAAGTACCGCTGAGAAATAAGAGAGAGTGAAGAAAGAAGGCTGAAAAAATGGAAGTATTTCTGGAGTGCTGTATGACACTATTCTTTTCAGCGGCCATGCTGCTGCTGATCGTCCGCCTGGCAAAGGGTGAGGAGAAAAACATGATGTTTGCGCGTGTGTTCTCCCTGGCGTCCAACGTCGGTTTCTGGATTGGAATTGTCCGCATCGCTGTGCTGAACCGGAGCGGATTTCTGATGTTCTTCTACATCACAGGCGCAATGCTTTCCTACACGGCGATGGTATTTGCCATGCCGCATAAAAAAGAGCAGATTGCCGGACAGCAGGCATAAATAAAAAAGAGACCCTGTATACGGGAAGGATGGAGCAGCGATGTTCCGTCCGCCGGTAGACAGGGTCTTTTTCTGTTTCAAACAAAAGTTCATAAAATCTTATACGCGTTCCAGAAGCTCCTCGATCAGCTCTTTTGCCGCCGCGTTCTGGTGCTGCCGCGGGTTGATGATAAGACAGATTTCACGTTTGGGGGCCTCCTCGATGAGCGGAATCCGACAGACGGTACGGCTCTTTAAGGCATCGCGTGCCAGCTCCTCCGGATAAAATCCGATGCCGAGGTTATACTCGACCATAGGAAGAATCTGATCCGTTGTCGCCGCCTCCATATCGGGGTGGAAGGCGAGGTTGTGATTCAGAAAGTACTCGGCGTACAGCTCCCGCGTGCCGGTGTCTTTGGCAAGCGAGATAAAAGGATATTCTGACAATTCGCCGAGATGATGCGGCTCTGCGGAAAGGGATGCATATTTCGATCCGCCGATCAGAATTTCCTGGAATGGGAAAATCGGGATCTTGTGCAGCGGTTTGCGGATTTCCACCGGGCTTGTGACGACTGCGAAGTCGACCAGACCGTTTTCGAGCGCCTGGATGGCCTGCGGCGTCGAGTGGTTGGAGATGCGCAGGCGGACGTGCGGATAGCGGGTGTGGAAGTGCTCCAGGCGGGAGAGCAGCATCAGACGAAGTGCCGTCTCACTCGCACCGATTGTGATAAGGCCGCTCTCAAGAGACCGCTCAAGAGCCAGCTCCTCCTCAACCGTGCGGAGCTGTTCGTAGGCAACGGCCACACGCTCATACACCTTTTCGCCCTCCGCTGTCAGTGTGACACCCTGGTGGGAACGGATAAAAAGTTTGCAGCCAAGCTCACTTTCCAGATTGTTCATGCACCGTGTGATGTTGGGCTGGTTGTTTTTCAGAATTTCCGCGGCTTTTGTAAAGCTGTGATATTGTGCTACGAAGTAAAAAATGCGATAATAATCATATGTAATCATAAAAACCTCCGAAGGATGAAGAAGAAAAAATCATCCATGATTGCTTCAATATAAAATACATGCGCCGGGTTGTCAAGGGATTTCTGAGGATGGTCCGGCCGGATTGTGCGGGGGATGGCAGAAGAGAAGTGGAAATTTTTTGAAAAAACACTTGCAAAATACCCGGACAGGGTATATAGTGTAGAAGAAAACAAGATACCCCATTAGGGTATATGAAATAGAAAATCCAGAACTACAGAAAGGAAGACATACGATGGAACAGTACAATGTAACCGGCATGAGCTGCGCCGCCTGCCAGACCCGTGTCGAAAAAGCCGTGTCAAAGGTACCCGGTGTCACATCCTGCGCAGTCAGCCTTCTGACAAATTCCATGGGCGTGGAGGGAACGGCCTCCCCGGCAGAGATTATTGCCGCCGTGGAAAATGCAGGCTACGGTGCGTCGAAAAAAGGCGAGAAGGGAAGCACATCACAGTCGGCTTCCACAGCAGAATACGAAGAGATGCTGAAAGACAAGGAAACACCGGTCATGAAACGCCGTCTGTTGAGCTCCGTTCTTCTTTTGATTCCGCTCATGTATTTCTCCATGGGCCATATGATGTGGGGATGGCCGCTGCCGAAATTCTTTGAAGGAAATCACATCGCAATGGGACTGGTACAGCTCCTGCTTACCATTGCGGTCATGGTCATCAACCAGAAATTCTTTATCAGCGGTTTCAAGAGTCTCTGGCATAAAGCACCGAACATGGACACACTGGTAGCGCTTGGTTCTACCGCATCGTTTGTATACAGCGTCTACGCCCTGTTTGCCATGACGGGAGCGCAGGTACAGGGGGACATGGATGCAGTCATGAGCTATATGCATGAATTTTACTTCGAGTCCGCAGCCATGATTCTGACCCTGATTACCGTCGGAAAAATGCTGGAGTCGATTTCCAAAGGAAAAACGACCGATGCGTTAAAGAGTCTGATGAAGCTGGCTCCGAAGACCGCCGTTCTCTTAAGAGACGGAAAAGAAGTGGAAGTCGGCATTGATCAGGTGAAAAAGGGCGATCATTTCATCGTCCGCCCGGGCGAAAATATTCCGGTGGACGGCGTTGTCCTGGAGGGAACGAGTGCCGTCAACGAATCCGCGCTGACTGGCGAGAGTATTCCGGTGGATAAAGAGGCCGGCGACCGCGTATCGGCGGCGACCTTAAACCAGTCCGGTTTCCTGACCTGTGAGGCGACGAGAGTCGGAGAAGACACAACACTCTCCCAGATCATTCAGATGGTCAGCGATGCGGCAGCGACAAAAGCGCCGATCGCCAAAGTGGCCGATAAAGTTTCCGGTATTTTTGTGCCGGCCGTTATCTGCATTGCACTTGCTACGATTGTGATCTGGCTGTTTGCAGGAGAGAGCGTCAGCTTTGCTCTTGCAAGAGGTATTTCCGTTCTCGTTATCAGCTGCCCGTGTGCGCTCGGCCTTGCAACACCGGTTGCGATCATGGTCGGAAACGGAATGGGAGCAAAACACGGAACGATGTTCAAAACCGCAGTTTCTCTCGAGGAGACAGGAAAAACACAGATCGTTGCACTCGATAAGACTGGAACCATCACAAGCGGAGAGCCGCAGGTAACCGATCTTGTCCCGGCGGACGGTGTAAGTGAGGAGGAGCTTTTAAAAGGTGCCTTTGCACTGGAGCAGAAAAGTGAGCATCCGCTGGCCCGTGCGATTCTTGCACTTGCAGAGGAAAAAGGCCTGGCCCGCGAAGAAGTCAGTGATTTCTCTGCGCTTCCTGGAAACGGCCTTGTGGCAAAACGGAACGGAAAAGAGCTCTGCGGAGGCAACCGCGCACTGATTACGAAAAAAGCGGTTCTCTCGAAACAGATGGAAGAGCAGGCAGCAAAACTTTCCGAAGAAGGAAAGACACCGCTGTTCTTCAGTGAAGACGGAAAGATGCTCGGTATGATCGCGGTTGCGGATGTCATCAAAGAGGATAGCCCGCGTGCGGTGAAAGAGCTGCAGAATATGGGAATCCGTGTCGTGATGCTGACCGGAGACAATGAGCGCACCGCGCGTGCCATCGGCGCACAGGCAGGTGTGGACGAAGTCATCGCAGGCGTTCTGCCGGATGGAAAAGAAGCGGTCATCAGCCGCCTGAAAGAAAAAGGAAAAGTAGCGATGGTAGGAGACGGCATCAACGATGCACCGGCTCTGACCAGTGCGGATATCGGTATTGCCATCGGAGCAGGAACCGATATCGCGATCGATGCGGCAGACGTTGTCCTGATGAAGAGCCGCCTCTCCGATGTACCGGCAGCGATCCGCTTAAGCCGTGCGACCCTCAGGAACATTCACGAGAATTTGTTCTGGGCCTTCATTTACAATATCATCGGTATTCCGCTGGCTGCGGGCGTATGGATCCCGCTGTTCGGCTGGAAGCTGAACCCGATGTTCGGTGCGGCGGCGATGAGCCTTTCGAGCTTCTGCGTTGTGACAAACGCCCTGCGTCTGAATCTGTTTCGGATGCACGACGCGTCAAAAGATAAAAGAATCAAAAACGAAATTCTAAAGGAGGATCTGAACATGACAACAGAACAGGGAATGGTAAAAACCATGACAATCGAGGGCATGATGTGCGGCCACTGCGAGGCAAGAGTGAAGAAAACACTTGAGGCAATCGAGGGTGTTGCATCCGCAGAAGTAAGCCATGAAAAAGGAACAGCCGTTGTAACACTGACAGCTCCTGTATCAGACGATGTGCTGAAAACAGCCGTAGAGGCACAGGATTACACCGTAAAAGGAATCCAGTAAAACAGGAAACGTTGAGAAAAGGGAAACGCGCCTGGAATGAAAATTTCCGGGCGCGTTTCTTTTTTTTACCAGATATAGCAAAAATATTGCAATTTGTTCGGAATTTTCGTGACAAAAGGACAAAAATCCGTTAGGATAGAGAAAAAGAAGAGCAAAAACAAAAGGGTTTTTAGGATCAGGAGGTTTTTACATTATGACAGAGTACAGACTTGCAAAGCCGGAAGAGTGGGAGGACTGCATCGAACTTGCAAACTACGTGTTCAGCACGGCACACCGTCCGCACGACTTTGAGCAGTTAATTCCAAGGGTTTATCAGGCAGGACCGGAAATGGCACGGATCCACCGCGTCGCTGTTGCGGAAAACGGCAGACTCCGGGCCGAGATTGCGGTGCTTCCGCAGCAAATGGCAGCAGGGGGTAAGCTGCTCCGCGCAGGATATGTGGGAAGCGTTTCCGTGCATCCAAAGGCAAGGGGCGAAGGCCACATGAAGCGTCTTCTTGGCGACTGGATTACGGATCTGGAAGGAACGTGTGATCTTCTGGCACTGGACGGCCAGAGACAGCGGTATGCCTACTTTGGCTTTACGCCGGGAAGTGAAAAATACACGTTTTACCTGGATGTGGCAAATGTGCGCCATACCTGGAAAAACGGGGAACTCTCCGCTTACACCTTTGCGCCGCTGTTTCCGGAAAACGGCGAAGCGGACGAAGAGGCGGCAGCCTTTGCAAAGAAGCTGAATGAGGAAAAACCGCTTTACGTGGTAAGAGAGGATGTGAAAGCCTGCCTGAAAACGTTCGGCGAGCAGGCAATTGCAATCTGGAAAAACGGTGAGCGGATCGGATATCTGGCACTTTGCGGCGGAAACCAGGTTGTGGAAGCAGAAGTGTTGGAGGAACAGGATTTCGTTCCTGCACTTGCCGCTTATTTAAAAGAAAATGCGCTTGACTCTCTTTTCATTTCCATTCCGGTGTATGAGACCGGAAAAGCAGCAGCGTTATCGGAAGTCTGCGAAAGCTTCACAAAAGAGCGCTGCGGTTCCGCGATGTACCGTATTTTCCAATTTGCAGACGTCATCGAGGCAATGCTGACCATGAAAGCAGAGACGATGGGCATCAGCGATGGAACGTGGTCTGCCGTACTGGAGGGACAGCCGCTGACCGTGACGGTAAAAGATGGAACTGTGACCGTGACACGGGAAGCCCATCCGGGGGCAGATGTACTCAACCGGGAGCAGGCGCAGGAACTGCTTCTTTCACCGCTGGCAAGTAAGGGAAGCAAGGTTCCATCTGAAATCTGGAAGAACATTCCATCCGACTGGTTCCCGCTTCCGCTGTACTGTGCGACGGCAGACGAATTTTAGGCAATGACTGTTGGGAGGCAGAGAAATATGAACGAGACAGCGAAACGAGACAGAAGAGACGAAAAAGAAGAAATCCGGTACCATGTGATTTTCTACGGCCAGGTGCAGGGCGTGGGGTTCCGTTACCGGGCGTATTATGCTGCCTACCAGCTCGGGCTGACAGGCTGGGTGAGAAACTGCTGGGATGAGACGGTGGAGATGGAGGTGCAGGGTGATGAGGAGACGATCACGGAGATGATCAAAAGGATCCGCACCTCCAGCTACATCGAAATCACGGATGCAAAATGGACGAAGATTCCGCTGGAATCGGAATTCGGTTTTCATATCCGTTGATCAGGGCTATTTTTTCTCTTTTTCCGGAATTTCGACGAGAATGATATCGTTGCCGATCTGGCAGATGCGGTCCCATGGGATCACAAAATCCTCGCCGTGGCAGAAAAAGCCGCAGAATTTCACAGGACCCGGAAGAACGAGTCCGGTAAGATGTCCCGTTTTTGGATTGAATTCCACATCAATCGGACAGCCGAGCGTTTTGCAGGTGCAGATATTGATAACTTCTTTCTGGCGGAGATCTACAACGCGCATGCGGTGCTCCT
>UMHZ01067153.1_pt1 | contig 13245 bp, 8 predicted proteins | sample 1965671 | NCBI WGS metagenome assembly UMHZ01 (sample SAMEA4836111, study PRJEB28245) | human gut metagenome | biome: gut microbiome; material: fecal sample | place: Denmark | collected 2008 | reverse complement strand
CATAGCATGGAATGTTTTCATCACCTCCATTCCTTTCAGCTTAGCGCTTATAGCGTCTACCTATGACCAAGATGAAATCTTCTTTTTCTTATCTTATTATACCGCCACCTTAATTTATGCCATTGGTATCGGTATGTTGCGCCATATCATCCCATCCCCCCTATTGCTGTTTATTGTGCAATTAAGTATATTAATGCCTTTTTATTTAGGCTCTCTTTTTGTTCCAATTATTTTAATACCCGGCATAGCACTTACAGCATTGCTGACCTGCCATGCGCACAAACGCTTAAAAAGATTATTATGATAGAAGTGAATGATTTACATAAAAGTTTCGGTAAGGTCAAAGTATTAAACGGCATTCATTTGGAGTATCACCCTGGAAAAATATATGGCTTGGTGGGCGAGAATGGAGCCGGAAAGACTACTTTATTCAATTGTATAATGGGAATCTATGATTATACCGGAAGCATAACCAAAAGCAAAACTTTAAAAACAGGTTATCTGTCTGCATCCAACTTCTTTTATTCCCAAATCACGGGTCTTGAACACTTGGAATTCTGTATGAAGGCCAAAGGTCTGCCGGTCAATACACCCACCATTCAACATTTAAATGAAATTTTCCAACTGCCCCTTGACAGGTATGCTGCCGAATATTCTACCGGAATGAAAAAGAAACTGGGATTTATGGCATTATTGTTGCAAGACAATGACGTATTTATTCTTGACGAGCCGTTCAATGGGGTGGACTTGAAGGGATGTATCCTGATGAAAAGACTCATCCGGCAACTGAAAGCAAAAGAAAAGACGGTGATAATTTCCTCACATCTCATTGCCTCGCTAAGGGAAATATGTGATATTATCCACTATCTGAACGAAGGGGGTATTTACAAAGAATACCATGAAGAAACAACAGAAGAGATAGAAGAGGATATATTATGCAATACTAAAAAGATACAGCCCACCTCATACTTTCAGTAACACACAGCACTGTCCTTACCTGAAAACTACACGTTTGACTCCATCCCAATCCTTTTTCACCACTGATATTGCACGGATACCATAAATTCACGGGGACGAAGTTTTATCCAAGAAGTATAACTCTGCACGGCAGAATAAAGAGTATAACGATATTGTTCCTTATTAAACAGATTTATAGCAGAAGCGGCAAACCTCCATTTTCCGACTTTATGTATCAATGAAACATCTGCAAGCCAAATATTCAGATGCTGGTTCTTACTTAAATCATTATAAAAATGCTCTCCGGATAAACGAAACTCCGTATCATGAAATTCCAAACTGAGAGTCAGCCGTTGAGCCACCTCCCATAAAGGATCCAAACTAGTATCCTCTCCTATTCCGCCTCCCACACAACTGACCGTCGCTTTGTATTCAGCCTCGAAAAATACAGAAGGAGCCCACACAATTTTAGGTTCGACGCACAAATAGTCATACCTGTAATCCTGAACGATGCCTTCATTCAGTTGTTTCCCCTCGTTGCGTGCTAAAGTCAATTCCAAAGAAGTCTTCAAATTCCAGTCATAGATCCCTTTCGACCCTATGGTATTCAAGGTGTAACTATGAGAGGAATGATTTCTTTCCACAGACGAAAGATAGAAATTACCGTCCTTATAGTTACGTTCTGTTATCAGATTATAACGATTGTGGGAATAGGAAGCTGATAAAGTCCAGAAAAACTCCTTGATAGTATTTTTGTATTCCAGATAGCAGGTATAAAGTTGCCGTACCGTTACAGGAACTTTTCCTGTATGCTTCACTACAGTCCGGTAATCTTCACGATACCGAAAGGGGTAGATATCCTTCAATCCTCCTTCACTCTCATCCAAGCTTCCTAGTAAGGACATTTTCCAACGGGGAGTAAATTTATAACGGAAACAAAAGAATGGGGAGACACAAAAACGGCTATAAGATTGCTTTGGCAGATGAGTCCACCGGACAGTAGTGGCGGCAGTGAACAAAAAATCATTTCTCTCCCATTCGATACGGGGAACGGTATAGAAAGAATAGCTATGGGCTGAGTAAGCATTCTCCTGTTTCACCGAAGAAAGTTCGCCACAGAAACCACCTGTAAGCTGATAATTCACTCCATTTATTTTCCTCATCCCATAAAGGGCATTATCCGTGTAGGCATTGCCGGTGTTCATTTCTTCATATTCCGCAAGGATAGACTCATGTGTCTGTCCGATGACAGTTCGATATGTGTTTTCGCTGATGTTATCGGACGAACTCAATTCGTTCCTATGGTAGATACAGTTGGCAATCAGCATGTTATCAGCAAATAAAATGGGCAAGTTGCGGTGAGCCACTGTCAGTGAAGCGGAGCAATGGGTGTAGCGGATATACGACCGGATTCCCCAAGTGTATTTTTCTTTGGTGTAAAGTTGATTGAAATAATTCTTCAATTCCCATTGTGAGTTCTTTATCTTTTGAAAAATAGCATTATCACCCGTTATATCCGAAACTCCTGATTTCCATGTTCCTGCAAACGAAAAATTTTCACGAGTGTACCGGCTTACAGTATTATCTTCATAATTCACTTCAGCATTCAGACAATCGGTTTTTAAACGGTCATGCCGATTGGTAGCCGTATGCACCGTATCTTGTGCAAAATAATAGATTTCCTCACTTCCATATTGCCGGGTTGTACGGTCATGGATATACCCTAACTGAAATCGTAATTGCTTTTCTTCATCCAATCGGTACAAGCGGTTGGCAGAGGCTGTATGCGTTTCATTGAATAACAGCCTTTTTTGCGACAAGGGCATGGCCGGTTCGGGTAAAGGAAGAAAAATGGGAAGATTGCTGTCCGTCACCCGGTCAAAGCTATTGCCGGATGCCAGTTTCTGTTGGTCGGAAAACAGATTCCGGCCTGTATTATTTGCCTTGTAAGTATAGACAGTCTGCCGGTTACGACTCAATTGCAATGCATTGAACGAAGCGTCGTAAAGTGCTTTCTCTCCATAACCTCCCCCTGCCATAACGGTATAAATCCATTTGGAACGGACTTCAGGTTTCAGTTTCAAATTCAAGGCAACGTCATCCGTAAAGGTCTTGCCACGCAAGGACTTAATGGGTTGGTGCCCTTCAATGACCTCCGCTGCCTGTACGGCATCCGCTTTCAGATTATTATTTATTTGATTATAACGCCCGCCACTCACGTCCATTCCCTCCACATAAAGATTACTGATCGCTTTTCCATTATATTTTATAGTTCCGTTCTCTTCCACATTGATGCCGGGAAGTTTTTTCAACACATCGCTAACATTCCGGTCTTTGGAAGATGCAAAACGGGTGAGATCATATTTCAAGGTATCCTGTCGTCCCCATACACGCCCCGAACGAATCTGTACTTCTTTCAGCATGATAGCTTCCTGCTCCAGTTCAATAGTTAGCGGACGACCGGCAAGTACCGGTACAGTCTTTTTCCTGTACCCCATATAAAACACCGTTATTGTCCTGTCTTTCAAGGATGAAGAAGAAAGTTGAAAACATCCGTCAACATCTGTCAAAGTATAGTTGATGATATTGCCATCCCCTTCCTGTTGCAAAGTGACGGTAGCAGATTCCAAAGGCTGACGGGTAACTTTGTCCGTTACCCGTCCCTCTATCGTGTTTTGTGCGTTTGTTTGAATATGAAACAAAAAGCTCAACAAAGAGAGAATGATTGCTGTTTTCATCCTGTTATTTTTCAGATAATTCTATCGGATTATAAGGTAACTCAAAGTTTTTCAATGCATTACCTTGCTCATCTTTTACCGTCAATTTTACATTGGGGGCTGTAGAAGTAATAAAGCCTACCGGGTCCTTGGCATAACGCTCATATACCTTATTCAAATCTCTACGACTGATGGATTCAGAACCTTTACCATTGAAAAGAAGCGGCTTCGATTCATCAGATTGCTCGATACCTGTACATTCAAATGAGTAATGTCCCCGGGCATCTTCAGCCTTTATAATGAAACCGGGCAATCCACAAAGTTTCCAAGGCCCTTCACTTACAGGAATTTCCATCGTAAACCATGCCGTATAACTTCTTCCCCGGAAGCGACAAGTTGCTTTCCGGCAATGATAAGTCAGAATAGTAGCCGTATCGGATAATAAGGTCCATACCGGTTTTTCATTCTTTTCCTCGCAACGGAAATTACTGGTAGCCAACCGATCAAGCGTTGTCACCTTTCCCGTAGGATAGTTCTTATAAATCCGATATGTAATACGCCCGTTTCCATAAGCCTTGGCATGTTGCTGCAAGATATCTTGGGACACTTTATTAGCATAGTCGGCAATCAAAGTAGAATCCCGAAGATAAGTAGTGTAGCTATAAAATTGCGAACATTTCTTTCCCACTTCCAACATCATCGTTTCCGAATTGGGCTGACAGTCGGTCTTGGTAGTATCCTCTACCATCTTCAACTCATACTGAGCACGGAAAACCAATTCATCTATGGGTTCGCTTTTCTTCACATCATCCATAGAGAGAATGGTTATCTGCGCCGTAGCCTGTAATGCCACAGTTACCATAAATAACAGGTTAGCCAATTTCTTTTTCATAATCCGAATTGTTTTTAAATGATGAATTTTATACTGCAAAGCTAAGTCCTTCCCTCCTTCCCGATACCACAAAGTTATTACTGAAATATTACGCCGATAAAAAAACAATCCTCGTGTACATTGCATATCCAAGGATAGCCCGTACCTTTGCTTTAACAAAAAAAGAAAAGATGGAAAAAAGAATAAAAACAGTATGGATACTGACTATCATTACAGCTATATTGATAATAGGTGGTCAAGGTTATTTGGCTTCACCACCAATATTGCTATTCAACGAAAACATTCATGCAGGAACTGCATAAACAAATACTGCAATTGGAAAAAGAAGAAATGAATACACGCTATGACAAACGGACTAACAACCACAAATATACACTGAGCTACAAAATAGAAATGCCGGATTCGGTGAACCAAAACGGCAAAACAACCTGCATCATTAGTTTTTATAGACAACAAAGTGAAATTGATAATCTGGATTCGTTAATAAAACAGAATGCATTGTTGAATGAGGACAGCGTTATAGTCCGCGACAGTTTTCGGGTAGAGAACATTTCCAATGAAATTCTATTTGATGCAGCCACACGCTATGGAGCCGAGATGACTCACCCCTTCCAAGCCGGAAAATTTGATTCACTATTACAAGCCAACCAAATAAAACTGACAAATATCAGACTGATACAGACTGATTCTATCCTGTGGCATGGAAGCTATACCTCTTCCACCCGATTGTTCAAACCTGAAATGTATATTGCTTATCCTTATAATCCTTTACTTAAACAGGCATTGACGGCATCCATACAGATACCTTTCCCCTCCCTGCTCCAGCAAATGGCATGGCAGCTGTTGGGTAGCCTGATATTAGTTCTGCTTTTGGTATTCTGTCTTATCTACCAGATCAAGACCATTCTGAAACAACGGAAAATAGACGAAATGAGAAAAAGCTTTGTAAATACCATGATACATGAACTGAAACGCCCTGTACAGACCTTGAAAATGTGTATTGCCTTTCTCAACAACAAGTCCATGCGTACAGACGAAAGAGCAATGGATGAAGTAGTAAAGGATTCCATGTTTGAACTGGACAATCTTTCTGCCTATCTGGCCAAAGTAAGGGATATGACACGGGCTGACTATGAACACACGCCTCTCCACATCCGTACTTTTGATTTACGGGAAACCGTAGATAAATTAATCCGGCTGGTCAATGTTCCTACCAATAAAAAGGTTACCATCCATCCGCACTATGAAATGAAATCCACTTTGGTCACCGCTGACCCGGTACATATTGCCAACATCATCAGCAACCTGATAGAGAATGCCATCAAATACTCCGGCAAAGAAGTCCGGATTGATTTATCCTGTATACAGAAAGAACACACCCTTACTATACAAATAACAGATAACGGAATTGGAATTCCGCCAGCAGAGCAAAGCAAGGTTTTTGATAAGTTTTATCGCGGCAACCATATACCGGACCGAAATATACCGGGTATAGGACTAGGACTAAGTTACGTAAAGCTCCTCACCGAAGCACACCACGGACATGTATCCTTGACCAGCCAGCCGAGTAAAGGAACGACTTTCAGTATTGTACTACCTCAATAATCATTTCAACAATCCACATAAGATGAAAACAATCAAAATACTTTTCGCAGATGATGATTTAAAATACTCCATGCTCTTAAAACGTTTTTTGGAGGCAGAAGGCTATGAAGTTACTTACGCAGGAAACGGAAGCATTGCCTTACAACAATTTCCCTTAATAAGGCCTGATTTGGTATTGCTTGATATCAATATGCCCGAACTGAACGGCTTCGAGGTAGCGGCAAAAATACGGAGACAAAATCATCAGGTACTTATTTTCTTTCAGACCGTAGCGATAAAGCCGACCGTCTGAAAGGCTTTGATCTGCAAGCCAATGATTATCTAGCAAAGCCTTTTTATCCCGAAGAGCTGTTGGCACGTATCCGTGAACGGTTTCAATGTGCAAACAACAGAATTGAAACAGAAAGCTATACATTCGGAAAAAGTACATTTAACTATACCACCAATGAAATAAGGACGGGAAATAACAAGGTACTGATTACTTCCCGACAGGCTGAGATACTCCGAATACTAGCTAAAAACCTCCATGTTCCGGTAGACCGGGAAATACTTTTGAAACATGTATGGGGAACTTCATCCTATGCCAATTCGCTGGCATTGAATGTACAAATAACCTATTTACGAAAAGCGTTGCGCAATGATTCCAGCGTGAAGATAGAATCACTGATGAAGAAGGGGTATGTGTTACACACTGAAAAAGGACAAGAAAACTCTTTATAGTTCGTCATTCTTCATTTCATTCAGAAAGGCGAACTATAAAGAGTTTCAAATAGCTGAAAGCACTTTTGTTATAATGTACAAGTTCCTTCGACCAGCTTGCCCATTGCCCATACGGCACGGATATTCAAGTCCTGGTCAAGAATCAAGATATCGGCATCTTTGCCTTTCTGAAGTGAGCCCTTGCGGTCATATACTCCCATAATCTTGGACGGAGTTTCCGAAGCCATACGGACAGCATCTTCCAACGGGATTTCTGCCTTTTGCACCAAGGTACGGATCAAACGGTCCATGGTAGCCACACTGCCTGCCAAAGCAGAACGGTCGGCCAATTTGCACACACCATCCTCGATAATGACACGAGGGTCAAAAGCTACATTGCTTTCACTGGCGGCACATGCCAAAGCATCGGTAATAACACAAGCACGTTCCACACCCTTAATCTTATATATCAGGCGCAAGATAGTAGGAGGAACATGAATACCATCGGCTACCACTTCCACTGTCATATCGTCTATCAGATAGATACTTTCTACTGTACCTTCATATTTATACTCACGACGCTTATGGAAGCCCGGCATTGCATTATAGAAATGTGTAGCATGAGAATAACCGGACTCCCAGGCTGCACGGATATCTTCATATTCGGCCTGTGTATGTGCCACAGAAGCCAAGATGCCTTTTCCTGTGATATACTTACCAAACTGCATAGCACCCGGCAATTCGGGTGCAGCATCCCAACGCTTGATACAGCCCCACTTTTCTACAATAGGAATATATTCCTTCGGATCCGGGTCTTTTATGTTTTCAGGCATCTGACCGCCTGCCATCTTCATATTAAGGTAATGCCCTTCAAGATGAAGACCAAGTACCGGACTGTCCGGTTCCGCCATCAACCTGGTACAAGTTTCGGCAGCTGCCTCAATCATCGGTACGGTAGAAGAAGACAACGTTGGAAAAATACTGGTAGTACCATGTTTCATGTGAGCATTAATGGCTGTACGGAAAGCCTCTTCCGTACCTTCCATAAAATCACCGCCACCACCACCATGACAATGGATTTCCACACCACCGGGAACAACATACATACCTTTAGCGTCAATCAGCTCGGCTCCGATAACAGCTAAATCACAATTGGTAACTTCTAAAATCTTATTGTCGCGCATAAGGACAGATCCGTCCTTCAACCAGCCCTGTGGGGTAAGAATCTTTGCGTTAATGATTTGGGTCAACATGATACTATGATAAGTTAGAATTTTTAATTGGCATATTAAATTTGCCAACAAAAATAGCAACTTTTTCACTTTCTAAAACAGATTTCCCCAATTATTTTCCAACTTTTTTAATAAATAAGCCCCGCTTAATAAAATCAAGCGGGGCACAGATAGTGGAAATTGAAACAAATCTTTTTACTTACTCATTAAAACTAGCCTACCTGATTTAAGTCCTTTACCTGTTGCGGTCAATATGATTTCTCCCGGTTTATCAGTACTTTGCACAACAGCAGTCATCATTCCGTTAAACACTTTCATCTGCGGAACATGGAAAAGTTCCAATGAAGTGGGATCTCCGTTTGCACCGGCACGATAGGTTCCCGCACCTTTTACAGAATACTTGATGAGATGCTGCGCATCGGGACAAAGATTACCCTCTTTATCCACCACTCTTACTGTGACAAATGACAAATCCTTGCCATCAGCCTTTATTTCATTGCGATCTGCAACCAGTTCTATATGGTCGGGCTTGCCTGCCGTATGGATTTCCTTTTCGGCCACAGCTTCCCCCTTATCATTATAGGCAACCACTTTTACGGTTCCCGGCTCATACTTTGTATCCATCCACATCAAACGGTAGCGTTTCTGGCGTTTGAAATCTGCTATGGAAGCAGAATCCGCACTATTTTCAGCCGTTACAGTCAAATCTTTGGTACGCTTACCCTGACTCTTGCCATTGATAAACACTTCTGCCGACGGATAATTTGTATAAACAAAGATAGGAGTCACTTCTCCTTCACGTCCCGGCCATGTCCAATGAGGAAGGATATGCAGCGTTTCTTCATCTTTGTTCCAATGACTGCGGTACAGATAGTAACGGTCTTTGGGCAATCCGGCCAGGTCGATGATACCGAACAAAGAAGAATGGCTGGGCCAATCAGTATAATAAGGAGTCGGTTCGCCCAAATAATCGAAGCCCGTCCATACAAATTCTCCGATACCCCATGCGTTATCCTCATGCCAAATCCAGTCATCCTCCGGCAAATTGGACCAACCACAATGTTCCACATCGTAAGAAGAAGACTGATGATCGTCATATTTCTTCATAGCCTGACGGACAACAGGGAATTTATAGACGCCACGCGAACTTACTGTAGAAGCGGTTTCACTACCTAGAATAATCTGCTGAGGCAATTTCTTATAGTTTTCTGGATATTTATGAGGGCGGTAATTGAAACCGGCCACATCCATCACAGCAGCCATATTATTATTTACTACAGCATCAGGCGCATCCATACCTTGTGTTACAGGACGGGTAGGATCTTCACGATGACAGATATCCTGTAACATACGCGAAAGCTTTGGTCCGTTATTGCCATTCCACTGGTCCGGTACTTCGTTACCGATGCACCACATAACAATACTCGGATTGTTACGGTAATGACGGATCAGATTAGTCAGATCCTTCTCCACCCATTCATCAAATATTTTATGATAACCGTTGGCCATCTTTGCCGATTTCCACTCGTCAAAAGACTCCACCATCAGCATCATACCCATTTCATCACAAGCCTCCACCAATTCGGGTGCCGGCATATTATGAGAAGTACGGATGGCATTACAACCCATATCTTTCAGAATACGAATCTGACGACGTATAGCGGCATCATTTACAGCACCGCCTAACGGACCCAAGTCATGATGGTTACATACCCCTTTGAATTTGGTCAGCTTTCCATTCAGGAAAAAGCCCTTGCCGGGGACAATCTCCAAAGTACGGATACCAAAGCGGGTGGTATATTCGTCTTTCAAGGTATTCCCTTCATATACTTTGGATTCAGCTGTATAAAGAACCGGAGTATCAGGACTCCACAACTCAGGATTAGCCACTGCAAACTCCTGTTCAAACAAAGCATTATCAAAAACACTCAACTTGTTTTCCCCGGTAGCAACCACTTTGCCGTTTTTATCCTTGATCTGCGTCACAATACGGTAATTATCCTTATTAGCTCCTTCAGGGCTAACCAAAGAAGTTTTCAAAGACACTTTTGCATATTTGTCTGTCACCACAGGAGTGGTAACATACGTCCCCCAAGCAGGAATATGCGTATCTTCATTGATTACCAGATGAACATTGCGGTACAATCCGGCCCCCGGATACCAACGTGATGATTCAGGCTCGTTTTCCAAACGGACTGCCAGTTCGTTCCTCTCACCCGGTTTCAGATAAGGGGTCGCATCCACATAAAAAGAATTATAACCGTAGGGCCAATAACCGGCCTCCTGCCCGTTCACATAAACACGGGCATGGCTCATTGCTCCATCAAATATCAAAGTCGCTTTCTTGCCTTTCTCAAAACCAGGAGCATCAAAGTTCAGGCGATACCATCCGGTTCCTACAAACGGAAGACCTCCGGTACGTCCGGCATGTTCCATCGCCTCGGTCTGTCCATCTTGAGTAATAGCCATTTCCTGCTTGTCGTTATTGATACTGAACGGACCATAAATCGCCCAATCATGAGGAACGGTGACGTTCTGCCATTTACTGTCATTATAACCGGGATTGGCAAATTCCGCATTATCTTCACGCGTAAATTTCCACCCTTTTTCGAAAGTCTGCTCTGTACGTACCTGCGCTTGCAAAAAAGCAAAATAACAAACAGCTCCTAACGCAGCACACAAAAATCGTTTCGTATTCATAGTTATTTCTTATTAGGATTTTCTGTTACTATAAAAGTAATTTCACCTGCCTTGATCAAATCATCATGCGAAATCAAATATTTATTAATTTTCTTATTGCCCAGTCTGATTTCCTTTATATAATCCCCTTGTCCTTCTTTCTTGATAACCAATTCTTTCTTGCCCCAATATTTAGGATCAAGCTGAACGGTCACTTTATCAAAAGTAGGAGTGGTCAATGTATATTCGGGCACACCCGGACAATCCGGATAGAATCCCATCATACTGAATATAGCCCATGCAGACATCGTACCCGTATCATCATTGCCGGGAATTCCATCCGGCTTAGTTGTGAAATACTTAGCCAGCAATTCCTTCACCAATTTCTGTGTACGCCATTCTTCACCTTTGAAACGACTGAACAGGTAAGGATAGGCTATATCGGGTTCATTGGCCGGATCATAATTCCCTTCATCAAACACGCTTTGCAATTTATCAACAAATTTCTTGTCACCCCCCATCAGCTTTACCAAGCCATTGATATCATGAGGCACAAAGAAAGTGTAATTCCATGCATTACCTTCATGGAAACCGGGACTAGGTGCAAAATTAGCTCCTTCTTTCGGATCAAACGGTTCATAGAATTTGCCTTCTTTAGTTATCGGACGCAAGGTTCCGAAATCCTTGCTATAATAATTTTTATAGCCCATAGAACGTTTGCGGAACAATTTCGCATCTTCTTTCTTACCTAAAGCCTCCGCCAAGGTAGAAAGTGCATAGTCGGCAACATAGTATTCCAAAGCATGAGAAACCGAATTATCATACTGACTTTCCATCGGCACATACCCTTTGGACATATAATCGTCATTATCCGGACGCATCAGATTATCCTTGCCCGGAGTAGTGGCCGACTTATACATTCCCTTATAAGCTTCGTCAATGTCAAAGTCTTGCAATCCCTTCATCCAACTGTCTACCAGAACAGGAATAGAAGGGTCACCTTCCATCGTCAATGTTTCACGACCATACAATTCCCATTTCGGGAACCATCCGTGTTCCTTGTACATGCCCATCATGGTGTGAATCATATCCATCTGACGCTCCGGATATACCAAAGTCATCAACTGGTGATAGTTACGATAAGTATCCCACAATGAGAATACCGTGTAACGGTTACGGTTGGTGGTCAAAATCTTATCTCCCTCCATTTGTGGATATTGTCCGCTTACATCCTGCAAAATATTCGGATGAACCATCGTGTGATACATAGCGGTATAGAATACTCCTTTTTGCTCTTCCGTTCCACCTTCCACTTTGATACGGGAAAGATCATCGTTCCATTTCTTACGGGCTTCCGCACGAAGTTTGTCGAATGTTGTACCGAAAGGCTGTTCTTTTTCCAGATTCAAACGGGCATTCTCTATGCTGACAAAAGACACGCCCATACTGACTTCAATCACTTCTTCCGCTGTGGTATCGTAAGTAAACCACACTCCTATATCATCTCCGCTTATTTCTTTTGTATAAGCAGTATAGAGTTTGTATTTACCGGCCGTATCATCCCATTGCGCCTCCACACCCATCGGACGCATCATTTTCCAATAACCGCGTTTTGCCGGTACTTTGTTGATACGCATTACAAAATAGATAGGAAATACCGCCTGAGGATTATAACAGAAAGTTCCCAACAATTTGGTACCTTCAATCTCACGGTCGTTTACAAAACGAACGGTAGCACCACTCTCATTGGTCAATCCCTCTCCCAGATTCAACAAGATATTGCTTTGTCCGGCAGGAAAAGTAAAGCGTGCCATACTGGTACGTGGAGTGGCAGTCAGTTCACATTTCACATTGTATTTATCCAGTATATTGGTATAATAACCCGGATTTGCAGTTTCACCTTGATAGAAGCTTCCATAATTATGATAATCCACATCCAGTTTGCCGGTGGTAGGCATTAATAACAATGATCCCAATTCCGGACAGCCTACCCCGCTAAGATTAACGTGCGCAAAGCCGGTAAGATATTTATTATTGAATTCGTATGGAGTGGACCACCATTGCTTGTCTTTATCCTTATCCCCTTCGGGAACCCCCATCACATTGAAAGGAGTCACCGACATCATTCCATGAGGGGTTAATGCTCCGGGGTTTGTCGTACCGTAATTAGTAGTACCCACAAAAGGGTTTACATAATCTACCGGCTCTTTCTGTGCTGCCGCAGAAAAAACTGAGATACAAGCCAGAACAGCCGATAACAAAATTTGTTTCTTCATGCTATTTGTTGTTTATATAAGTTCTATTATTTCACTACAATTTCATCTGTAAACAAGAAACCTCCGAATTCGCCCGAAGATGCCTGATAACGTATGTAACGTGCTTTGGCATTTCCTTCCCAACCAAAGTTGATGAAAGTCACCTTGTCATCCTTCACTACTTTGTGTTCCATGCGCTTCAGTTCCGT
>UMHZ01036170.1_pt1 | contig 13446 bp, 10 predicted proteins | sample 1965671 | NCBI WGS metagenome assembly UMHZ01 (sample SAMEA4836111, study PRJEB28245) | human gut metagenome | biome: gut microbiome; material: fecal sample | place: Denmark | collected 2008 | reverse complement strand
AGATTTACAGTCTGCCCCCTTTGGCCACTCGGGAACCCATCCAAAATTGCTCTGACAGTTGAAGATTATAGCATGGCCGTCTCAAAAAAGCAAGTGTTTTTATATATTTTATTTAATATTTTTATTTCCATTTTTTCCTGATTTTGATTCTTCTCGCTCAACTGCCAGAAATCATATATCTTGTCGAAGCCGCATTTCCTACAATGCCGTATCATTTCCCGTCAAAACGATACTTCCGACCGGTGGGATTTTCACCTCGATATAGCCGTCCTTTACCTCATGTTCAACCTGTCCGGCGTTGTAACCGTCCTCATAGGTCATCATTTCCCGGCGCAGGACCGCCCCGTCGCGCGCCCCGATCTGCCAGACCGGAATCTTGAGCGTCAGCCAGTCATCACCTGTATTGACCGCCGTCACGCCGCAGCACGCGCCGCCAGCTCTCTGAGCACTCTGAAAACGTCCATAGGCAATATAGCCATCTCCCGCCGCCAGCGCTTTCAGGGAACCATTTCTAAATGCCGGACAGCGTTTCCGGATGCCGCTCATGTAGCGGTGAAACTCGATCAGCTCCAGGTTTTCCCCGCCCCACGGGTACGTCCGGCGGCTGTCCGGATCGGTCCATCCACAGACACCCGCTTCGTCACCGTAATAGATCGTCGGTGCGCCCGGCCAGGTCATCTGCATGACAACACCCTGGCGGAAAATGCCATAGCTGATGCCTTCCTCCGCTGCTTTTGCACCTGCCGACGCAAGACGGCCCACCCGGCGGTTTGTCCGCGTCATAAAGCGGGAGTGATCGTGGTTGGACAGCTCGTTCATCGCACACTGCACGGAAGCCGTCGGCATTTCACTCATATGGTAGCGCATCGCCTCAAAAAAGGCGCATCCATCCCCAAACAGCGCCGGATTTTCTTCGTCACTGTGCTTCTCCATCCCGGTCAGAAACCATGACAGCGGCTCCATAAACGCATCATAATTCATGACCGTATCCCACTGATCGCCCTTCAGCCAGTCATACGGGCTGCCGTAATGTTCCGCGATCATGACCGCCTCCGGATTTGCCTCCTTGACTGCCGCGCGGAAATCACGCCAGAACTGATGGTTCATCCCGGCGCTCCGCCCCAGATCTGCCGCCACATCCAGCCGCCAGCCATCTGCTCCAAACGGCGCCGACACCCATTTTTTCGCAATCCCCAGAATGTACTGGTACAATTCCGGCGATTCCTCGTAATTGAGCTTCGGAAGCGTCGCGTGTCCCCACCAGCCATCGTAGCTGTCATTAAACGGCCAGGCATTTTCATTGTGAAACTGGAAAAAATAGCGATACGGGCTGTCCTCCGAGACATATGCCCCCTGCGGATAGCCGCCCGCGTGCTGGTACAGAAGTTCCGCATCCAGCCATTTATTGAAAGAACCACAATGGTTGAACACACCGTCCACCAGCACCCGAATTCCCCGCTTGTGTGCTTCCTCAATCAGGCGGGCAAAAAAGGCATCGCTCGCCTCCAGGTTCTGCTCATCCGCCGTCCGCGTCATATATTTATGTGCGCGGTCATTGTCCGTATCTTCCGGGCACACCAGCCCGTCTGCGTCCTCCAGAATCACTCCATAATGCGGATCGATATGGTCGTAGTCCTGACAGTCATACTTATGGTTCGACGGTGATACAAATACCGGATTTAAGTAGATTGCTTCTATCTTGAGACTCTTTAAATAATCAAGTTTATCTAAAACACCCTGCAGATCACCGCCGTAAAACCGTCCCACATCGAGTGTACTGATCGGTTCCTTCCAATCCGTCACCCGGGTGACCGGCTTTTTCAGATAAATATATTCATTGGTTTCCGTATCGTTTGTAGGATCGCCGTTGCAGAACCGATCCACATAGATCTGATACATCAGCGCGCCCTTGCTCCACTCCGGCACATGAAATCCCGGAATCAGGCGGAACGGGTGCGCCGCCGCATCCTCTGTCAGCCCGATCCGGTTGTAAAGACAGACGTTCTCGCCCCAGGTTACCTGAAATACATACGAAAATGTTTTCGTTCCCAGAGTCAGCGCACAGCTGTAGTAATCAAAACGGCTGTCTGACTTGTCAGCCATACCGCTACCATCTATGCCTCGATTTGTATCTGCACCGTTCCCAACGCTGCCAGCACAGCACTCCCACGAAAGCCGTTTCATCTGCCACTCCTGCAAAAGCGCCCCGGTCTCCGGGTCATATTCCAGCAGTACAACCGCATCTGCTCCATTTTTCTCTGTTCTGAAATAAAATGTAACGACTTCACCCGCATCTGCCTCCGAAGGACAACGGTAATCCTCTGTCTCGTCGCAAAATAGCGCGTCGCGATTGATCTGCTCCATCTGTTTCCCTTTCCAGCGGTTTCACCGCTTTCACAATCATGTTATTTTCTGCCCATATTTTACAGGATTTCCCAAAATTACACAAGTTATTTTCACACCCCTAATTTTAGGTAATAAAAAAGAATGTGCCTTGGCACATTCTCGCGCCGAGCGCGGTCGCTTGCGACATGTTTCTGCTTCGCGCGAATGCGCATCCTCGCGGAGCGTTTTTTGTTTCATAGTACGTAATTTCCTATGAAATAAAAAAGGTCAGCGGGGTAGCTGACCTTTTTAGGAGAAGGTATTTCGTTTTATGGGGTGTAGCAAAAACTATATAATGTATTGGGGGGGTTACGTCTATTATAATAGCATAGGAGCGGAAATAAGTGTGCACAAACATCGTTTTATTTCGATTTCTTTTTTGTGCAAATCAACACTCTCTCCCGAAATGTCCAGCAAAATCCGCCCGAAATTTGCATAAAAGAAGGCTTATTTCCAGACCTGTTTCATGCTTTGAACTTTTTATGCTTCTGTCACCGGAGTTTCAGCTTCCCCTGACGGCTTTTCTCCATCCTGGAACAGCGCTTCAAACTCAGCCTGACCGATCTTCTCTTTCTCCATCAGCAGGGCACAGCAGGAATGAAGGACATCCTCGTGATCGAGAATGATCTGTTTTGCCTTGGCATAGCATTCGTCGATGATGCGTTTTACCTCACTGTCGATCTCGCTCGCCACTTCCTCGCTGTAGGTTCTCGTATGCGCCAGGTCGCGGCCAATAAAGACCTCGTTGTTGTCTCCACCGTAGTTGATCATGCCCAGTTTTTCTGACATACCGTACTCGGTTACCATCGCGCGCGCCATCGAGGTCGCCTGCTTGATATCCTGGGAGGCGCCGGTCGTGATGTCGTCAAAAATAATCTCCTCGGCGATTCGTCCGCCCAGCGAAACCATGATATTTTGAAGCATTCTGCCCTTCGTCATATGAAGCTCATCCTGCTCCGGAAGCGGCATCGTATAGCCTGCCGCACCGACACCGGTCGGAATAATCGAAACGGTGTGAACCGGTCCCACATCCGGGAGGACATGGAACAGAATCGCATGACCCGCCTCATGGTATGCGGTAATCTTCTTGTCTTTCTCGGAAATCACCTTGCTGCGCTTCTCAGCACCGATTCCCACTTTAATAAAGGCTTTCTCAATATCCGTCTGGGTCAGAAACTTACGTCCCTCTTTTGCGGTATTGATCGCCGCCTCATTCATCAGATTTTCCAGATCGGCTCCGGTAAATCCAGCGGTTGTCTGCGCGATGCGGTGTAAATCCACATCCTCGCCCAGCGGTTTTTCCTTCGTATGAACGCCGAGAATCTCCTCGCGTCCCTTGACGTCCGGTCGTCCGACTGCTACCTTTCGGTCAAATCTGCCCGGTCGCAGAATCGCCGGGTCGAGAATATCCACGCGGTTCGTCGCCGCCATGACGATGATGCCCTCATTGACTCCGAAACCATCCATCTCAACCAGGAGCTGGTTGAGCGTCTGCTCTCGCTCGTCGTGACCGCCGCCCATGCCGGTACCACGCTGTCTGGCAACCGCATCGATCTCATCGATAAAGACAATACACGGGGCATTTTTCTTGGCTTCCTCAAACAAGTCGCGGACACGGGATGCGCCGACACCGACGAACATTTCAACAAAATCCGAACCGGAAATCGAGAAGAACGGAACGCCTGCCTCACCCGCCACCGCTTTGGCAAGCAGGGTTTTACCGGTTCCTGGAGGTCCGACTAAGATCACGCCCTTCGGGATGCGCGCCCCGACGCCAGTGTATTTCTGCGGATTTTTCAGGAAATCTACGATCTCCTCCAGTTCCTCTTTCTCCTCTTCCAGACCGGCAACTTTGGTAAAGTTGACCTTGCTGGTCGATACCATCCGGGCACGGCTGCGTCCAAAATTCATCATCTTGGCATTTGCCCCGCCGCCGGAACGGGAATTGATAAACATAAACAGGAAGATCAGGACGCCTGCGGACAAAGCGATCGGCAAGATCACCGTCATAAAATAGCTATCCTGGCGGACGCTGGTGGTCGTGTACGGAACCCCCGCCTTGCGTAGCGCCATCTCTACTTCCTTCACATCCAGCACATTGAATTCCTCCCGGTCGCCGGAGGTTGTCTCAAAAACAACCTCACCGGTCGGCACCTCGCGGTTCGGGCGGATCTGTGCGCTCTCTACGGTCTTATTTTCCAGATATACCATGAACTCCGGATAGCTTAATTCCCGCTCCGTCGCCATTCCAGGGACTTTCAACGAGAAAAACATGATAACGAGCAGCATGAGGATCAGAAGCCCCACGCCTCCCATCGACTGACGTTGTTTCAACTGGCTTCCTCCTTATACTTCCACAACACCGATGTACGGCAGGTTGCGGTATTTCTGATCGTAATCCAGGCCGTAACCTACGACAAACTCATCCGGGATTGTAAAGCAGGTGTATTTAACCTGAACCTGTTTTTTCACGCGGCGCTCCGGCTTGTCAAGCAGGGTGCAAAGCTCGATATTTTTCGGATTTCTCTGTTTTAATACCTCGATCAGATATGCCAGGGTGCGTCCGGAATCGATAATGTCCTCCACGATGATGACATTCTTGCCCTCCAGCGGCTCGTCCAGATCCTTGATAATCTTTACCACACCGCTTGACTTGGTGCCGGAACCGTAGCTGGATACAGACATGAAATCCAGGGAAACCGGAATAGTCAGGCGTTTTGCCAGTTCGCAGGTAAAGAATACGCCGCCCTTTAAGATACAGATCAGGTGGACTTCCTTTCCCTCATAATCTTTGTTGATCTGTGCTGCCACTTCACTGATCTTCTTGTTTACTTCTTCTTCTGTTAATAATACACGAATCTTATCAGCCACTGCTTTTTCCTCCGTTAAATTCCACCTCAAGGATGGTTTTTGTCTGTTCTGTTATCTTATAGTATGCGCTGATCCGGTGCCCCACTATCCACAGGATATGTTTTTCTTCCGCCAGAAGCCAGATTTCCTCCCGCTCCTGTCTCGGAATTTTCTCATCGATCATCCAGGATTTCAGCGTCTTCCGACCGCCGGACGGCAGTGTCAGGTAGTCCCCCGGCTGCCGGTGTCTCAGCGATAAGGTACCTTTTATTTTATCATAGTCAAACCATTTCGTATACTGGTTTTTCGGAAATTCATTCCCATTTTCACAGGGGAAAGTATGCATCTGCAAAAGATTCCCATTCTGGATGCCCGGAAGCAAAACCCCTTTTCTTTCCCCTGGATGACTAAGCGGGCGCACTTCAAGAAATCCATATATATTTACCGCCCGGAACCCATGCGGCAGCGAAATACTCTTTCCGGTTCCCTGGTGCAGAAGTTCCCGCACCGCCTGCACATGCGTCTCCGTCACGTCCCGGAGCGGCATTTTGCTCTTTAAAAACAACCGCCGCACGATATAACCCTGCACAATCTCCGCCTGTTCTGCCAGCGCTTTGGCATCCGCCTTTCCGTCCGGTGCATGCTTTTGAAGCCATTCTTCTGCCACCTCTTCCAGATAGGCATCTGCCTGCCGGATGCGTCTGCCCGCCTGGTCGATATGACGGACTGCCTGTGCATTCAGGCGCTCTTCTACCGCCGGAAGCAGTTCATTCCGAAGCCAGTTGCGGCTGTATTCACTCTCCTGGTTCGTCGAGTCCTCGACCCAGTCCTGTCCCTGCTGCCGCAGCCAGGTCTGAATCTCGCTCCGCTGCGCCCAGAGAAGAGGACGGATGATGCGCCCCCGCACCGGAGCAATGCCGGAAAGCCCGGTCAGACCGCTTCCGCGGAACAGGTTAAAAAGAACCGTTTCCGCGTTATCATCCGCATGGTGGGCGGTGGCGATATGAACCCGCCGAATCTCTTCCTCCCACGCCCGCGCCGTCTCCTCATACAGGCGGTACCGTGCCAGTCGTCCCGCCTCCTCGACGGAACATTTCCGGTCAAGCGCCTCTTTTGCCGCATCGATACGGAACTCATAAAAAGGAATTTCCAGCCGTTCACACAGCATCCGTGAAAATGCCGCGTCCCGATCCGCCTCCACGCCGCGCAGCCCGTGATGGACATGGAGCGCCCGCAGGGAAATCTGAAACGTCTCCCGCAGCTTCCAGAGTACCAGCAAAAGACCGACGGAATCCGCTCCCCCGGATAAACCGACCAGAACACCATCCCCCGGCTCAACCATATGATTTTGTTTCATATAAATTTCTGTTTGTTTCTGCATTCTTTTATATTTCTTTTTATCCCTCTTAAAAATAAATTCACTCGTAACTGTTCAGTACCTTCACAGTATAACGGATCTCCCCTTATTTCTCAACCTGCCAGATTCTACCGTTTACCCACGTTCCAGCACCGTCCCGACCAACACTGTGCAGTCATCCACCACACCCCCGTCCGAAAGCCCGGACGCAAACGCCAGGATCTGTTCTGCCAGTTCCTGCGGGTTGCCGCCGGAAAGGTTTGATACAAATTCCATGAACGTCTCTTCTTTGTGTTCCCCCGGCATCGCTTCGAGAATGCCGTCGCTTATCATAATGATTTTCTCGCCGTCCCACATTTTCCGCGACATCAGAACCGGCTCCGCGTTCTGTACAATTCCCATCGGCAGTCCGCCTGCTTCCAGAAACTCAACACCCTCACGCCCCAGAATAAAGGTCGGCACCGCGCCCAGTTTCATCGCTTCCAGCACACCTGTCCCCAGATCGATACAACATAGATCGATTGTTGCCGGATTCTGCTCCGTGCCCGCCAGCAAAAGCACCGTATTTACCAATTTGAGCGCCGATCGTGCCGAAAATCCCGTCTCCAGCAGGCGCTGGGTCAGCTCAATGACCTTCTCGCTGTCCTCGCTGGCGCTTCTGCCGCTTCCCATGCCGTCCGACAGGCTCATAATCACCTGCCCCGGAAGCCCGGTCTGCACCGTACACGTATCGCCGGAAATCGGTTCACCCTCCCTGGGGCTGCACGCCATGCCGTACACCATCCGGTATTTACCTTCTTCCACAAAACGGAAGGTCGCCGCATTGCGGGTGATCAGGCTTTTGCTGTCTTTCGCCACACTCCAGTGGCTTCCGGCGATCGCGCGTCCCAGAAGTTCCGCCACATCCCGCGCCGTCATGCATCGCCCGTTGACGCTGCGGAGTGTGAGAAATGCCTCCTTCTGCTGATTTTCATATTGAAGCACCAGCATGTTGTCCACGCGCAGATGGCTTCTGCGGAGTATCCCTGAAAGCACCTCCTCCCAGGATGCCGTCACATCCGCCGCCTGTTCCATCTGGTTGGAAAATTCCTCCAGAATCGCCGCCAGCTCCCGGAACTGGACAATCACCGCGTCCCGGCTTTCCAGAAAACGGTTTTTCCACCCCAGATTCATCGTCGCCCGCCCGAGACTCCGGTTCAATTCCCGCAAATATGCCTCTCTCTGGGAACAGATCTCATGAAACAGGCGAGGCATGTCCTCCAGGTCGATTTTCCCTTTCTGCTCGAACGTCCGAAGCAGATAATAGAGATAATAACTGTCGTCCCGGCGGCTGCCATAATACAGGTTGCACCGTGTACAATCGCCGCATACCGCCGACGCCGCCGTCTGCATTGCCGCCAGCCCGTCCTCCTTCGTCAGATGCCCCTGCCCGCCGATCTCATCCGCAAATGCCTGCGCCAGACCGCCCAGCGACAGTGCCATGCTCTTTAAACGTCTTGCCGTGTAGACGTTGACATCCGCCATATCTCTATGTAAAGTTCTCCGTTTAAGCACAAAAAATCCCTCCTAACCTGTATAACGCCATTATATACAGGCTGGAGAGAAATATTTGTCAAACGGACAGAGCAAAACCAGGGAAAACTTCGACATTTTCCGACCTATCTATGAACACTGCTCCCCCGTGTGCCATACTCCAGGCATTCTATGATGTGCTGCAAGTCTAATTCGGATTCGACGGCTTGAGCAGGATCTCATTGCGGTTTACAAGCCCCAGCTTCTCCTTCGCTACCTTCTCGATATACTGCTTGGTCTGCACGTATACGCGGTATTCCTCAAGCTGTTTGGCACGTTCTTCTTCCTTCGCAACCTGCGCCTCCAGATTTTCCTCACGAATTGAATAACTCCTATCCTTTTCCTTGAGATCGATGCCCTTGATGTGCACGGCAACCGCCAGACTCAGCACTACCATCGTAACGCCCACAAGCGCCATCCGGTTGTTTAAATTATCCTTTTTCTTTTTCCGCACATTTCCACCCGGTCTGCCTTCCGACATCTGTCTACGCATTCTCATCTCACTTCCTTTCCATGTTTTCTGCCTGTCCCCTTGTTGTACGTTTCTTTCCGGTCTTCTGGCTTTTTTTGCCTCTTCTTTTCATTTTAATCCATCCGCTGCATTTTTTCAATACCGCAAACAAAAGACGGCTGCCCGTCCGGTCATAAAACACCATGCCGCCGAGCACGCCCGCCACCGCATAGCCGCGCAGAACTCCGTCATTCTGCCCGAACAAAAGCCGGAACGTCGCAAAGCTGGCAAAGAGCCAATACGCCGCATCCTCCATGCCTGTCCAAAACGAGCCGTGCCGTACCAGCCACCGGAAGATCCTAAGCCCGTCATACATCATCATCAGCGCGATTCCCGTACACACACTGCCGCCAAGCAGCCATATTTCCCCTCTCACCGTCCCGCTCATCCGCCACCGCCTAACGGAACAACCGTCCAAAGAACGACTCCTGCGATTTCCGGTGGGACTCGTTGCAGGAATACGAAAAGCTTTCAAACTCGCCCTCAATATCCACTTCGCCCTTTTCCAACGTCAGACGGCTCACATGCAGCGCCTTCCCACGCACCGTCAGAAGCCCCATGTTTGTATCGAGAATCATCTGGTTCTCATCAAATGACACCACATCCTGGATCCCCGTCACACTCCCCTTTTCCCGGTTCAGAAGCTCCAGCTTGTGAGGTCTGGCATCCAATTTTTCTTCCATGCAAAAAACCTCCCAATTTATCTAACTTATAGCCTATAGCTGCCTATTGTTAAATATATTGGGAGGTTTTCAGGTTTATGAATGATTATCTGGCCGGTTCCCAGACACCGTCTGCATTTACATAATAGCCGTCCGGTGTCCACTCAGCCATATAAAGGGAGCCGTATGGACGCCCTGCGCCCTCCATGTAAACCCAGGTTTTTAATGCTTCATCATACGACCAGGTCGGCTGCGGTGCATACGGATTTAAGTATACATATCCTAAATCCGGAATCAGCTGCCACTCCGTCAGCATCTCTCCCGTTGCCGGATCCAGATAATACCATCTGCCGTCCTGCGGATCCAGATACCAGCCCGTCCGCATGCCTGTGTTTTCATCCACATAGTACCATTTGCCCGCGCTGTAATCATAGACCCAGCCCGTCCGGATGTATCCGTCGGCTCCAAACGCCCACCATGCGCCCCGGAGCTGTTTCCACACAACCTGTTCAACCTGCCTGCCGGTCGCCGGATCCAGAACCAGGCTTCCCGACAGATATGTGCCATTTGACAGGCGATAGCGCCATCCGGTGCTCTCTTTTACCCATGTGCTGGTACTTCTGTCGCGGCCGGAAGTGGCCGTTCCCTGCGGATTGCCTGGGGTCGATGGATTCGGGTTTACCGAGTCTGGATTGCCTGGATTCGGATTTACCGGATCCGTTTTACCTGCCTCCAACGTCCGCAGAACCAGTACCTCGCTCATCTCAGATGCAAAAGCCGTGTCCGTCGCTGCCAGGCGTCTGTAAATCCGATACTCCGTATCTGCAGACAGTCCGCCAAAATACGGCGCACTCTGCCAGCTTCCCTGCTCGCCCAGGCGGTATTCATACGCACTTCCCTCATTTTTCAGGGCAATGGAATCCGATGTGATCTGCTCCGCTTCGGCAGATGCCGGTGCCTGCGGGCGTACCGGAACGGTAACCGCTACCACCGGTCCCGCCGGATCCTCTGCTGTCGCTTTCACACGGATGTAAACTGTCTTTCCAATCCACGCCGTAATGCTGCCGCCCGCTGAAAGAGACGTCGATGCCCCAAACGCAGGATCGGTATTCATCTCATATGCCGTCTCTGCAAACTGGATCGTTTCCGCCTTATAATCATAGCTGACACTCGCCTCCGACGCTACCGCCGTCTTCGTCCGAATCGTAACCGCCTCGCTCGCTGCAGATGCCTCTGTATTTTCATCTGCCTTGATTCTCACATAGAAATGATATGGCGTTCCCGGTGTCAATCCGTCAAATACCGGCGAATCCTGCCATTCGCCCTGTTCAGCACAATACTCCAGATGATAGCCTGCCGGAATCGCTGTCCCATCTGCAAATACAGACGGCGCTTCCAGTGTAACACTGTCTTCGGTCCGCGCAGCAGCCAGCGGCGCTTTCGGTGTCTTCGGCGTTGATTTTTTGATTGTCAGGCGCACCGTAACCGGAGCGGCGGTGTAGCTCACATTACTCTCCGGAATCTTGACTGTGCAAGAATACGTTCCCGCATTCGTCGGCGGTGTTGTTTTTGAATAGGTAGTTTCTCCCACACCTTCATACTGCACTTCATATTCATCCTGAAGTACCTCTGAAATATTTGTGCCGCCTGCTTCTGCCCGGATCCATTCATTGACAGACTTCGGCGTACCATCATAATCAGCCTCCCGATCATCACCGCTCAGCACAACCTTCTGTTTTTCTCCAAAAATCACATCCGTCTCAATATCTGTCTTCGGCATCTTAAACGAAGCTGTCCACACCCCATCTGACTCGGTAAATTTCGGTGCGAATAAAAGAATATGCAAACCGCCGCTATAGGTAAAGATCGCGTTCTGGTTCGGCATCTTCTTCATCTGGTCCACACCTTCCGGGGTCAGCGTCGCTGTTATTGTCTTCCCAGCTTTTGCTTTATCCATGTTCAAGGTATAATAGGACTTATTTCCCGGTTTCTGCGTAAGCGTATACTCCGCATTTTCATCGTCCTCAACCTCGATATCCACAGCTACCATGCCAGGACCATTTAAGTATATATAAAGAGTTGGAAGACCGTTTTCATCATCTTTAATACAATAATCACCATTTGCGTTTAGAGTCGAGTTGCTCCCTACCTGGTGCGGTTTAATTACTCCCTGCTGATACCGTGACATTGATTTTATATTAAACCCTTTAAATTTCTTTCCGTTGATAATGCCGGTTACTTTTAAAGAGCCAATATTATTTGTACGCCACTCCGTAGTCTCATAGGTTACCGTGTCTTTTCCCGTAGTGCTCCATTCCTGTCCTACAAACCAGGTGTACTGGTATGCATTCATATTTTCCGCATAGGTAACTTTTACCGAAGTATCTGAACACGGCATTGTGAAACAATATACGGTTGGATTTAGATGACACAGTTTCGCATTTACACACGTACCATTTTCATCTGTAAATAACACCGTGCTTACCTTATCGCTCTGCGCCAGGTTTTTAAATGCAAGATAAATTTCATTTCCAGCTTTCCGTGAGAATGTAAAGGTTCCCTTTGGATCTCCCTGTATGTCAATCGGCTTGGTCCCGCTGACTGCATCTTCAAGAGAGCCATATGCGGTTGCTTCTGCGTCCGGAGAGTTTCCACTGTTTCGTTCCACCACAACCTTGTGCATTTCCGTATCAACTGTAACCTCGCAATTATCGCACACCGCCGGGTCATCCACACTGGCAGCTGTAATCGTATAGATTCCTTCTGCATCCTCTGAAGCCACTACCAATCCATCCTTTACAGCGACCTTTTGCGGATTACTGCTTGTCCACGTTACCGCCCTGGATGCACCATTTACCGCATTAACTGTCGCTGTCAGCTGTACGCTTCCTTTCGGATAAATCTTTGCACTCGTTTTGTCCAGCGTAACGCTGCGAACCGACGGGGTCAAATTCAAATGCAGACTCGGAAGTAACGTCTGATTTTTCAGAACCGGGAACGCATAACCATTACTCGTCCCCATCGTCCAGACAGATCCGAAATCCCAGCCCAATCCTTCATAAAATGTCTTGCTTTCCAGCTGTGCTGCACTTGCGTCCGCTCCATATGGCTTGCCCGCTCCGATCGCATCCGCAGCCGGGGTCAAAATCGTTCCATCTGATTTTCTCGCGACTGTGCCGGAAAAGCCGTAGTTACCCTGGTAGGTTCCCGTTTTTCCGCCAATCCGGTTGAGCGATCGCATCTCCGGGAAAATGCTGACACAGGAGGAAATCGAACCGTTGTTGGAAATGCCCGCCACAGCTGCTCCAGTAGAACTTTTTGTCAGCGCTTCTCCTGCCGCGTAGCTGTGGGAGATCTTTACTTTGCTGTCACTTCCGCATCCTACCAGTCCGCCAATATCATATCCCCTATCAACGTCCATATCCACGACTGCATAGCTGTTTTCAATGGTTGTAGTTCCACCGGTCCAACCGACCAAACCGCCTGCAAAACCGTTGCTTGTGATCCCTATAATCTGAGGATTCGCATAGCAGGAACGAATGGATACACTTCCAGAGCTATGTACATCCCCAATCAATCCACCCGCATATCTTACGGCATTTTTACCCACTATCTCTCCACTAACATAACAGTTTTCTACGGTTATGGAATCACCTGCATATCCCATCAAAATACCCGCTTCACAGTCTGAGCTAGTGGAAGTATTCTCAATTACTGCATCTTCTACCGTCAGATTCTTGATCGTACAATTTGTGGAAGTTTTTTTAAATAATCCCGTATATGCACCACTGCTGACCGCATGTAAGCCTCGAATTGTATGTCCGCATCCGTCAAATTCAGCTCCGGCATTATTAATTGACATAAAATCATGATTATCCAAGTCAATATCACACATCAATTTGGCTTTCCAATTCGAAAGAGATGTATCGCGGAAATACGCAAGCTCTGCACCTGTGCTAATAAGATAATAACCATCCTGCCATTCTGGTTTTGTGGCTGTAACTCCATCCCACTTATCCAGATTCCATACCGCCTTAAATGTCACATTTTTTCCCGGCATGGTATAGCTTGCTCCGCTGGCATATGTAGTGGTTCCGTCACTCCAGCCT
>UMHZ01058323.1_pt1 | contig 13641 bp, 6 predicted proteins | sample 1965671 | NCBI WGS metagenome assembly UMHZ01 (sample SAMEA4836111, study PRJEB28245) | human gut metagenome | biome: gut microbiome; material: fecal sample | place: Denmark | collected 2008 | reverse complement strand
TTAAGTTTAATCTATACAATATACAAATAATAAAAACTTTTATCTGCATATTGTATGAATAACATCTCGTGCAACAGCCTCATCTTTTCTGTTAATCAATATTTATACATAGTATTTTTATCCACAGTCAGGCAGATACTTACAATCCACTCTGCTACTTCTATAATAGTATTAGTTTTTCATTTGTACTGAATATTTTGTTTAATACATTTACCAGTTCCAAGAAATTTCAGGCACAACTTTTCTATTCCTCATAATAATAAATTTCTGTTGCTGTTCCATTCTTAAATTTAAATTGAAAATACGGTGCTTTTTTAATCTTTTTTATGTATTTGCCAATCTCTGATTTTTTGACTTTCTTCTTCTTATAATTTTTAACATGAATAAACTTTGTTGAAGGTGTAATTTTGAATGTCCTTTTTTTCTTCTTCATTTCGCTTGCCGCACTATATAATGCACAATAAGTCACAAGTTTCTTTTTGTTTAAAGTGAATTTACCATTTACCTGCCATATATTTACGCTTTCTGCTGATGTTTTTGGAACCGGAACTGCTACCACCGATGCCATCAATACAAATGCTAAAATTAATGCAATTTTTTTCTTACCGTTCTCCATATTTTTTATATTGTTCATGTTACTTTTCCTCCTTTTTTTTGTGATGTACTCTCGGTATCTCCTTAAAACGAAGAATTTCGAGAGTACATTCATTAAACTATTTGTTCTGTATATAACCCCAGTCTAACCTTTAAATGCAGCAAAGAATGCATTATAGTCATTATAAGTTGTATTCTTCCATGTAACCTTTGTATCAGTGTTAAATGAATTGTCTGAGATTTCTTTTAAACCGTCAGGTAGTTTTACCTCTGTTATTCCGCTCTGTAAAAAGCACTCACTCGATACCACTGTTACACTATCAGGTATATCTATACTCTTAAGGCTTGTACACATATTAAAACTACCCGCTGGAATAACGGATAATCCCTCAGAAAAAGTTACATCTGATAATTTATCACAACCCATAAATAAACCTACACCAATACTTTCTAAACTGCCAGGAAGTTTAACACTTTTAAGCTTTGCATTCCCCATAAAAGCTCCATTGCCAATTTCACTTACATTCTCCGGTATTTCCAAATTTTCAATATTTGTCATTGAAAATGCATAATCACCAATAGTTTTAAGTGAATCGGGTAATTTAATGTTTGTTATCTTAGTTAAGGCAAATGCATTTTTTCCAATAACTTCAAGAGTATTTGGCAATTTAACACCAGAAATCTGACCGCTATCTACATCTAAATCAAAAACTCCATCTCCAATTTTTTTGACTCCCTCAGGAATAACAATATTTCCACTATTTTTTACTCCCCAGTAGCTTAAATTGTTTTTCGTGAGTATTCCTTTCTTTGCATCCTCATCCGCTTTTACTGCAGCTTTCTTAACTGTGACAGTACACACATATTTCTTGCTTCCTACTTTTGCCTGTACCTTTGCTGTTCCTGCCTTACTGCCCTTTACAGTTACACCTGTCTTTGATTTCTTTGACAGACTGATATTTCCACTGCCTTTTGTCACACTCCATGTAACCTTTTTCTTATTGTTACTCAGTTTAATCTTTACAGTTTTTCCTTCATATACTTTTACGCTTTTTGTTATACTAACTTTTTTCGCCGCCTGTGACTTATTCGGTGAAAATGCAACTCCTCCAAAAAACATCACTCCTGCAAATGCTGCAAATACAACTTTCATTCTTATCTTTTTAACCATAATATTATTTCTCCTTATCTCTACATATACTTTTATTTTTTGAATATACATTTTATCCCGTTACATTATTTTTATTTATGACTGACCTTTAAAGGCATCTATGAAATCATACGAATCTTCATAAGTAGTACCTTTCCATGTAATTTTCATATCTGAATCAAACGGATTATTTGAAATATTTGTCACACTGTCAGGAATCGTTATGCTGTTAATACCGCAGTTAAAAAAGCAACTGTCACCTATCGTTGTTAATCCATCCGGAAGTGTTATGTCTTTCAATTTTGAACAGCCATGAAATACATATTCACCTAACTCTTTTAATGAACTTGGTAATTTAACATTGCTAAGTTCAGAACAGTAAATAAAGCAATCATCAGCTATATATGTCACTCCATCCGGAATCGTTACATCTGTCAACATATCACAACTATCAAATAGATTTTTTCCTAACTTCTTTAAACCGCTTGAAAGTTTTACACTTTCAAGTTCAGAAGAATAAAATACATTATCTCCCATTTCACTTACTGTATCCGGAATTTCTATTGATTTCAATGTTGTTCTTGTAAACGCATAATCACCAATGGTTTTAAGTGAGTCAGGTAATTTAATACTCGTTATCTCACATGATTCAAATGCGTTTTGTCCAATAACTTCAAGAGTCTTTGGCAATTTAACACTGCTAATCTCACTGTAAGCAAAAACATCATTTCCAATTTCTTTTACTCCCTCAGGAATAACAACAGCTCCGCTATCTTTTACTCCCCAGTATTTTAAATTGTCACTCGTAAGTATTCCTTTCTTTGCATTTGCATCCGGTGCAACTTTTATAGTAACAGTGCATACATATTTTTTACTTCCTATTTTTGCCCGTACCTTTGCTGTTCCGGCATCATACGCTTTTACTGTAACTCCTTTCTTTGATTCATTTGTCAGGCTAAGGAGACTATTGCCTTTTATTACACTCCATGTAACCTTTTTCTTATTGTTACTCAATTTAATCTTTGCAGTTTTTCCTTCATATACTTTTACGCTTTTTGTTATACTTACTTTTTTCGCCGCCTGTGACTTATTCGGCGAAAACGCAAGACCTCCAAAAAACATCACTCCTGCAAATGCTGCAAGTACAACTTTCATTTTTTTCTTTTTAATCATAATAAACCTCTTTTCTGCACACTTTTTTGCTTTACAAGACTGTGTCCGGTGTGCTCAGTCACAAATCTTGTGGAGCTGCTGCCGTGACTTTTAAAAATTGTCAGCGTGCAGCTCCGTTTTTTCTGCTTGTATCTTTACATTCCCCATCCTAACATACCCATGTCGAAAAGCTGTTTCCGTTTTTTTCAGCCAATTTATCCCCATTTTTAGGGCTTTTGACGGCTTTTCTCCGCAAAAATACCGCTTTTTTTGCCTTATTTTGGTGAAAAGTCCAATTTTCCGCCAAAAAATTTATACTTTTTTAATAATTTAATTACAGAGTTAATGCTACGGTACTTATTTCACCTTAACCTTTATGGTTCTGCTCCATTTTCCCGAATAACTCTTTCCGCCTGTTTTTGCTACGGCTTTTATACGGAAATAATAATATTTGCCTTTCTTCAAGCCTTTTCCCGTATATCTTCCACTCTTTAGTGATGATTTTCCTGAAAATGTTTTTGCGTTTTTAAACTGTTTATTCAACGAATACTGAATCTGGCAAGTTGTATTGCATGCAGATGTCTTTTTCCATGTACATTTTATTTTACCTTTTGACGCAGCTTTTACCTTGAAGTTTTTGACACTTGCAGGCAAAACTTTTATTGTTATCTTCTTTGTTGCCGCTTTATAATTTTGAGTTGCCGCTACTTTTACCGTTATAACTGCCACTCCACAGCCTGTTAAAGTAACATCTCCGTATGCCGATACTTTTACCACACCCGAATTTGAACTCTGATATGTAACGGAACCGTCGCTGTCAGTTTCTATTCCGAGTTCAAAACTTCCAAAATCTAAATATTTTGTATAAGAAGACACTGCACTTATTACGGTGTTCATTTGTTCATTCTGTTCATTGTCAGGTTCTTCTGTCTCTGTCGGTTCTACATAAGGCTTATCTGTCGGCTCTGTAGTTGGTGTCGCCGTCACTGTAGTTGATGGTGCTTTACTTGGCGTCGCACTTACACCCGGTGTTGCACTTGGACTTTGCGTTTCACCTGCAGATGGTTCTTTGCCAGGAATTACCGTAGCTGTCGGCTTAGGTGTAGCTGTATATTCTGCCTCTTCAGGTACTTTCGCTTTCACTGAATCCTTATACGAAGAACTGTTACCGTATTTGTCGTACGCATATATGTGAGTTGTATATGAACCTGTTTCATTATTATGGTCTGAAACCTTTACTTTATATGTATAAATATCACCATCTTTTGTACCTGTTACAGCCGCATTTGTTCCCCAGTCTGATGCTATGTCATCCTGTCCGCCTGCTTCTGTCCATGTAGGGAACTGTACTCTGTCTACCATGTAATTATCAGTAACTTTGCATGATACCGTATATCCTTCACTCGTTACATCAGATATTTTTACATCACTTATAACAGGCCCTTGCTCGTCCACTATCGTAAACTTGTCACTTCCACTCTTATATGTTGTTCCATTGGCAACGGCATACATCTGGTAAGTATATGTCTCACCCTATCTTAAGCCATCCGCTTTTGCTTCGCTCACTATATTCAGATTTTGTTCAACATAAGAAGTTTTCAAACCGCAATCTTCCTTGTGGTCTACAACCAGATTTCCGGCACTGTCCCATATCCATACACCAACCTGTGATATAGTTGCACGGCCAGGATTTTCAATTCTTCCGTGAAGCCCTGCATTCCATGTGTCTACAAATGTAGTATTAAGCTGTGAATACGACACTGACGCTGTCTGAGTTCCTCCTCCTCCGACAAGGTAAATATATCCACAAAATCCTGAGCAGCCGCCCAAAGTCTGCATCTTTGCTTTCGATACGGTTCTGTTGATAACACCGGTGTTTCCCTCAAAACTGTATCCTGCACATCCTCCCTCCGTCACTGTTACATTGTCACCTGAAACATTCTCGACAAAAGCAACATGACCGTACTTTCCGTAGGTACTATTTGCACCTGCGTTATTGTACTTCCATACCGCCAGAGCATATTTTGCCGGCTCACTTCCCTTGTCATAATTTAATGTACGCCAATAATTGTTTGCACCGTAAAGACCAAATTCGTTCATTCCTGTTGCCGGAAGTGTTATTCCAAGCACACTCTGGGCTCTGTCCTTAACCCATTGCACACAGCCACCGTTCGTATAATCTTTGGCTGCACAATATTTTTTCTGTGTGAAGCAGCCAAAAAACATTGAAACAATCAATGTGACTGCCAATATGACGCTTCCTATGCTTCTTCTTGTTCGTTTCTTCATATTAACCTCATTTCTGCACACATTTTTTGTGCGTAATGTGAAATATGATATATTTCACATATAAGATTTGTGCCAAGTGTGCACGGACACAAATCCAGCTCTTAATAAAATTACAACTATTATCACTTCGTATCCGCATTTCCGCCAAAAAAGCCGGAAATTCAAACACAATTTTCATGATATTTTCGTTTACATCCTAACCATAACACACCCATGTCAAAAAACAGTTTCCGTTTTTTTCGCAGGAAAAAAGCACCATAATGGTGCTTAACCCTTGATTTTATTGACTTTTCCGGCATTATTTTTCATGTAACCGTCCATACCTGCCGCATGAACAAAAAATTTTTTTTAATTTTTTTTATAATTTGTATCGTATCAGCTACCTTTGACTTTAACTTTCAAGCAATCCGAATAAACACTGTAATATTTTTTCTTTACCCACTTTACTATCGTGCGTACTTTAAAATAATACACTGCTTTTTTATTATTGCATTTCAGTTTAAATTTTGCATTATATCTTTTTATCGAAGATGATTTTAACTTAATCTTCTGATATTTTTTGTCTTTTCCGCGGATATATATTTCCGCATAAATGCCGCTGTATTTTTTTAGTTCTATCTGCACATAAGGCATTTTCCGGTATATTCCTGTCGTTCCTTTTATCTTCGGTTTCACTATCGACAGCGTCTTTATCATGCAAACATTTGAATATTTGCCATAATATTTTTGTCCTCCCGTCTTTTTAAACAGCCTCATCTTATAATAATATTTTTGTCCCGCTTTTGCTTTTTTATCAGTATATCTGCATGAACTATTCGTTTCGCCGGCTGCAATCTTCTTCCATGTTATCTTTTTTGACATTGCACGATATATTTCATAGCCAATATTCACTGATGTTTTTTTCCATACTATCTCAGGCTGATTGTATTTAGTCAGTTCAATCAGATTTATCCTTACAATAAGTGCTTTTTTGTCCTTCTCACTTAACCCCGGTACAGATGTTGGCTGTGTTGTGGCTGATGTCGGAGTCGGACTGATTGTATAAAGCGGCTCGTTTGCAGGCGATGGTGACGCATTATCTGCAGGCTGTGGCGTTGTCCTGTCTGTTGGATTTGGTGTTGTCTTGTTCCCTGATGTCGGTTCAGGCTCTTTATCAGGCTTTGACGATACATGTCCATTTGGCATTGCTGATGTAGAATTTATCGGTATTGCCGTCGGTGATACTACCAGAGGTGAACCAGTCATTATCGGTGTTGGTGACGGAACCGTTGCTGTTGCCGCAGGTGTTTTTGTCGGCTTCACCGTCACGGTCGGAGTTTTTGTCGGTGCAGGTGTCATAACTGGCGATACTGTAGGGATTAGCGTTGGGGTTGGCGATGCGGACGGCTGTTCTTCTTCCGCCGGATGCACAGGTTCTTTTGTTTCCTCCTCTGCTGGTTTATCATAATCTTCAAGTGCATCTATCCATTTATAACTCAATACATAATGACATTTGGTGCAATATGTTGCTTCTATCCCTTTTTCATAAATTCTTGCTCTCTGTATCACTTCCGTCACAAAATCATGTTCATGCTCATCCTTATTTTCAAAGTGCATATTAGCATTTTCTATAATATCTTTTTGACTCTCACTGCCATATATCGTCATGTGATTTTGAGACAGTGCTGTAAAACAATTAAGTTCAAAAGCCTGATATGATTCAGGCAGATATAAACTATTTAATGATGTGCATTGACTAAAAATATTATCAGGCAATACTTCCATTTCATTCCCTAATTGAACTATTGATAAATTTGAGCAGCCACTAAATACAGATTCTCCATATGTCGCATTCACACCACCTGCAAAAAATTTTATCGAACTATTGTAAAAAGCATAATCTCCCACTTCTTTTACGCTGTCAGGTAAAATCATCCCCTCCAGATTTTTACAATATTGAAATGCAAAACAACCTACTTTTTCAAGGCAGTCTGACATATAAACATTTTTTAGCAAAACAGCATTGCCAAAAGCATAATCCGAAATTTCTCTTACACTTTTTAGTGACACTGTCCTTAATCTGTCCACATTTTCAAATGCGTACTCTTCCATACTCTCTACTGAATCGGCATTAATACTTGAAATATCTGATGAATAAAACGCACCTGCCTTAATCTTTTTAACTGTTTTGGGAACATAATATATCCCATCATAATCATTCTCATTATCACAGGGACACCTTATCAGTGTTGTCATATTTTTATCAAACAATGCACCTTTATATAATGCAAAAATCTCATTGTCAGAACTCAATTCTAATTTTCTAAGTCCCAATGATGAAAGGGCTTTGTCTCCTATCTCAGATACATTTTTTCCTATGATTATATTTGTAATGGCACTTTCGTAAAATGCTTTATCCCCGATACTTATAACCGTGTCTGGTATATAAATATACTCGATATTTTTACTACTTATTCCCTGAAGTGCACTCTTTCCGATTCTTGTAACATCATAAGTTATCCCATCCAGCTTTACATATGCCGGAATACTTAGTCTTGTCGTATTTCCTTCCACATTATATCCGGCATTATTTGAAATATCTTTATCCGTACCTACTGTCGCTGTTTTTTCACTATCATTTAATTTATAATAAATTCCATACATATCCCTCTGCTCTTCATTTAGTTCATAGCAAAGATTTTCATCAGTATCTCCTTTATCATCGTCATCCTTTTTAATTTCATCTATCATATTCATCCATATATTTCCATTTGAATCTTTCATTATACGAATGTCGTCATAAGCGTCTGTCAGCAATAACTTGTATCTGTCTATATTGTTAATATCATAATCTTTTGACACTTTAACAAAAGATAACTTATTATGTACCAGTTCTCTATAACCCTGCTTATACTCAGCTGCTACTCTTGCCTGCATTTGAAAATGTAAATGCACATCTGTAATACTTTCTATATTAAAATGTGGATAATTATCTTTTGTAAGTTGATACTCACTGTCTGATATAAATAAAAAAAGATAACTGACATTAGGATCATCATTTTTTCCCATCGTCACTTTACCTATATCTAATTTTACTCCAATCCCCAAAGATATGTTCAAATGTGTATTATTTAACTGTATTTCTCCAATCCTGTAGCTTGAGTTATAGCTTCCCGTATATTGATAGCCTATACCACAATCATTATCTTTTAGTATCACTTTATTTATCTTCGCCCGGCATCCGAGAAAAGTAAGTGAAACACTTTTCTCAAGTCTTAATATATCTATTGAAATATCAACACACAAACTAATGATTGTATTTTTTAATATAAATTCAGACCCCTCTTTTCCCCATATCTTAAATGTATAACCATTACTATAAAATCCATTATCTGCTACAATATCTGAATTTACTCCAATTATTGTAAACTTGTGATTTCCTACATCAAGAACATTTGTATCTCTATCATTATCATAATATATAGTGCAGGTATCTATTATAACATCAGACTGCATATGAATACTGTCATCAATAACTATGGCTGTTGAACTATATTTCCACTTATCCACTTCAACACCTGAAAATGTGATACTCTTACATTCCGGCAGCCATATCTCTCCATTAACAGTATATTTATCCTGCCCGGCACCAAACTCAATCTTATATTCACCGGACTTGTCCGTCATATCATCAAAAACATCCTTTAATTCTTTATATTCCCCAATGACTGTTGTTTTTTTGTATAATTTAATAACGGCTTCCTCTTCTTCCGCATATGCAATCTTCACATTCCCGACAGGATAAAAAGTCAGGATTAAAATAACAAATGTTAGTAAAACCGCTGTTATCTTTCTAACCTTTCTTTTGTTTAGCTTCATTATATGTCACCTCCTTTCTCACCGTAATTTTTGATATTCCAACCACATCAATGCCCCATCACTTTTACCCTGACACCGTCTGAATAAACACTGTAATATCTTCTCTTTGATTTCTTTACTATCGTTCGCACTTTAAAATAGTACACTGCTTTTTTATTATCGCACCTGAGCTTAAATTTTGCCTTATATCTTTTTATTGAAGATGATTTTAATTTAATCTTTTGATATTTTTTGTCTTTTCCACGGATATATATTTCCGCATAAATGCCGCTGTATTTTTTTAGTTCTATCTGCACATAAGGCATTTTCTGATATGTCCCTGTCGTTCCTTTTATCTTCGGTTTGACTATCGACAGCGTCTTTATCATGCAAATATTTGAATATTTGCCATAATATTTCTTTCCTCCCGTCTTTTTAACAGCCTTATCCTATAATAATATTTTTGTCCCGCTTTTGCTTTTTTGTCAGTATATCTGTAAGTCTTGTTATTATCGCTTGCTGCAATCTTCTGCCACGCTATCTTTTTTGATATTGCACGATATATTTCATAGCCGATATTCACTGATGTTTTTTTCCATACAATCTCAGGCTGATTGTATTTAGTGAGTTCAATCAAATTTATCTTTACAATAAGTGCTTTTTTGTCTTTCTCACTTAAGCCGGGAACGGCTGTCGGCACATCTGTTGCAGGAGTCGGACTTTTTGTATAAGACGGCTCGTTTGTAGGCTGTGGTGACGCATTACCTGCAGGCTGTGGCGTTGTTATGTCTGTTGGTGTCGGTGTTGTCTGGTGTTCTACTGTCGGTTCCGGCTCCTTATCAGGCTTTGACGATACATTTCCATTTGGCATTGCTGATGGAGAATTTATCGGCGTTGCCGTCGGTGATACTACCGGAGGTGAATCTGTCATTATCGGAGTCTGTGACGGAAACGGAACTGTTGCTGTTGCCGCAGGTGTTTTTGTCGGCTTCACCGTCACGGTCGGAGTTTTCGACGGCTGAGGTGCAGGACTTTTCGTTATAACCGGAGACACCGTCGGACTCACGGTCGGAAATGATGTTACTGTAGGTGACACGGACGGCTGCGGTGTAATAAAATCTGTTGGTGTCGGTGATGCGGCAGGGCTTTGTGTGACCGCCGGTGATGTTGCAGGCAACGGTATCGGTTCTTCCAACGGATGAACAGGTTCCTCCTCCTCATCTTCAACAGGTTCTTTAAACTTTTCCGGTGCATCTATCGTTTTATAAGCTGATATATAATGACACTCCGTACAATATGTTACCTCTATTCCCGCTTCATAAAATCTTGACTTTTGCAATATTTTTGTTATAAAACTATGCTCATGTTCATCTATACATTTATAATTCATGCTGTTTTCTTCTGCAATACTGCGTTGGCTCTCTTTGCCATATATTGTTATCGTTCCCTCCGGAATATCATAAAAACAACCATATCCATATCCGGAATATTGTTCCGGTAAATATAATTTTTTTAATGATGTACCATTATATCCAAAAAGCCATTCCGGAATTTCATTCATGCTGCTGCTCATCTGTAACAATGACAGATTTTTACATGTTGAAAAAGCTCCATTATCATAGTGTGCATTTTCAGCTCCCATAATATTTTCTATAGCACTTGATTGAAACGCACAAGACCCTACATTTTTTACACTATTAGGCAATATGATGCTCTTAAGATTATAACAGTACACAAACGCTTCTTCTCCTATTTTTTTTAGATTATCCGACATATAAATATTTCTCAAAGACTCACAATCATAAAAAGCCTTATTTGGAATTTCTGAAACTTTTTTAATTGACACAGTCCTTAATTTTCTGGCTTCCCGAAATGCCTCCTCACCAATAGAAATTACAGAATCAGCATTTATGTTTAATATGTCAATAAAATAAAATGCACCTGCAGCAATATTCTTTACAGTTTTAGGAACATAATATACAGGATAATGCTCATATTCCATATCTGCACATCTTATCAAAGTTGTCATATTTTTATCAAACAATACATTATTATGCACAACAAAGTTTTCATTATCTTTATCAACTTTCAGTATCATTGTTCCTATCGAAGACAATGCTTCATCTTCTATAACGGCAACATTCTTTCCCAAGCAAAAACTCAAGGCAAGAACATCGTAAAACGCTTTATTCCCGATACTTAGAACCGTATCCGGTATAATAACTTCCCCTATTCCTATTTGATTGTACTCAAAGGCACTATTTCCGATTCTTGTCACAGTATATGTAACACCATTATATTTAACATACGATGGAATTTTTAATACATTTCCGGTTTTTCTACTAAAGCCGGCATTATCCCTGACATCACTATCTGTGCCAACTATCGCAGTCTTTTCCTCATCATTTAGCTTATAAAAAATATTATATTGGTCCCGTTGTTCTTCATCAAGTTCATAGCATATCACTTCGTTATCATCCGTATCATCATCTTTATCCGCCGTATCATCAATCATATAAAGCCATACATTTCCATCAGCATCCTTGAATCTGGCATAGTCGTCACAACTGCCATTATATGATACCTCATACTTTGTAATATTCTTTATGTCATAATCTTTCGGCAGTTTCAGACACGAAATCTTATTATGGAGCAATGTTTTATCGAATGTATCCTGAGCATTAAATGGTGACAGACTTATTTTAAATTCAATATTAACATCCTGAATGTCGCTTATCGTAAATCTTGGATGATAATCCAACGCAAAAGTATTATAATCGCCAGAAGCACATAAAGAAAGATAACTCTTTTCCATAGAATCATTTAATCCTCTAGTCACTTTTCCAATATTCATTCTTATATTGCCTTTAATAGATATATATAACATGGCATTATTTAATTCTACTTCCCCTATACTATAGATCGTATTATAATAAGCAATTATTTTTCCCGGATAATCTTTAACTATTACTTTATTAATTTCAACTATTATTCCATACCCAAAATCAACATCCGCATTTTTCCCAAAGCGTAATGTATCAACAAATATATCACATCTCATAATATATGAACAGTTGTCAACAACAAACTCCGAGCCTGTATCACCTTTTATTTTTAAAAAATATAATTCAGACTGCACATCGGTTGTTTTTATCATTGCATACTTCCCCGAAACAGTCAGCTTATGACTCCCCATATACACAGCACTTATTTCATTTGTTTCTTCATCGTATAATGTACAGTTATTCAATGTAACATCCGACTGCATATGAATACTGTCATTAATTTTAATCGCCGTCGATGAATATTGTTCTTCTCCCACCGGCAGCCCCACAAATTTAATACTCTCACACTCAGGCAGCCAAACTTCCCCATCAATGCAGTATTCCGTCTGTTCAGCAGAAAATATTATCTTATATTCCCCCTCACTGTCAGTCATATTTTCAAATGTTGTTTTTAGGTCACCGTATTTTCCTATCAACTGACCTTTATCATACAGTTTAATAACATCATCCGCTGTATTTGTTTCATCCGCCGCATCTGCACGCTTTACACAGCCGACAGGACTTAAAGCCATAACAAGAATTGTAAATATAAGTAAGAACGCTAACCGCTTTCTAAATCTATTTTTCATGATTTTCATAATATTTCACCTCCTCTCCTCATTTTATAACTATCGTACTCACTTTGAAATGATACCTTTTTTCCTTATAACTTCTCTCCCCTATATTTCCGATGTTATCTCCACAACTTCCGAGTATGAATACATATCATCTTTTTGGTATGTGCTAAGCAGCACCATGTCAAGCTTATATTTTTCATTTATCGAAGTCATTCCACAGGACGATAAAGTTGCATTTGCCATATTGACAAAATATTCTTTCGCCGAGTTTTGTTCATACTCTTTGTTCTGTCTGCTGTTTTCTTCCGTGTACCTGCGCTGAGCAACATAAAGTATCATTGGCAGCAGGTCTTTTCTCTGAACAAGTCTGCATCTTCTATGGTTTTCAATTTTGAATGACTTAAGCCAGTCTTCTGCCTCTTTTACATTTTCCGGCACTGCCGTTTTTTTTGCACAGCTTTGAATAAATTCTGCCACCCACTCCGGACATATGTCTGTATCATCCTTATCTTTTAATTCATTGAGAGCTATTCCGGCACGCAGATTTTTTTCTAACTGAATCGGAAGATTTAAAATATCCGACAATCGTTTTCGTGTAAGATTTCCAAATTCATTATTAGATTTTGAAGTTGAAAATATATCTGCCAGCATTTTCTGTCTGGAATCTGGAGACATATGTGCTATTCTGTTTGCTTCCCTGATATTTTCCATCATACCCTCAGACACATTTTTATCCCTTTTTCTCTTTATATAATAAAGATATTTCTGAACTATCCTCTCATTCTCATCTGCATTTTTCTTTTTTGTCCATGAATAAAAATCAGTCTCTGCCAAAAACTTTTTCAGGCTTACCATAGACTCATTGCATACATATTCTGTAATTATATCTTTATAAATATTTACATATTCCAGCGTTGTCAGGCTATACCCCTTAAATGAGGAAGTGTTCATATACATCCATTCCATAAATTCTTTTTCATCACTTCTCTTTCTCGCA
>UMHZ01044207.1_pt1 | contig 13712 bp, 6 predicted proteins | sample 1965671 | NCBI WGS metagenome assembly UMHZ01 (sample SAMEA4836111, study PRJEB28245) | human gut metagenome | biome: gut microbiome; material: fecal sample | place: Denmark | collected 2008 | reverse complement strand
CAGCCACCGCCCACCACAACGAACTGTCGGCGCAGATCAAGGCGGCGGAGAAACGCATGGCGGAGATCGCCGTTCTGCGTACTCACATCGTAAACTATGCCAAGACCCGTGAAACCTATGTAGCCTACCGCAAGGCCGGTTATTCCCGAAAATTCCGGGAGGAACATGAGCAGGAAATCCTGCTCCATCAGGCGGCAAAAAATGCCTTTGACGAGATGGGCGTGAAGAAGCTGCCCAAGGTCAAAGACCTGCAAGCCGAGTACGCAAAGCTGCTGGAGGAAAAGAAGAAAACCTACGCCGAGTACCGGCGTTCCCGTGAAGAAATGCGGGAGCTTTTAACGGCAAAGGCAAATGTAGACCGAGTGCTGAAAATGGACGAGGAACAGAAAAAAGAACAGGAAAAAGACCACGGCCAGCGGTAAGCTGGTCCTGGTCCAAAGCGTTCGCAGAACGCGCAGCCACAGAATGAAATTCTGTGTTCAAAGGGGCTTGGGGGCGCTGCCCTCAACAAGCAAAGCGGAGGGGAAAATCACGGAGGGATTTTCTTCTCTGCGGGCCTGTGTGTATTAACACAGGCATTGCTTGCCCCTTTTGCATCTTTGCATGGATGTATGCGTTGCTGCCCGCTTTCCGTCCGCTATTTTTTCTCGATCAGCTCCTGTAAATCCCGCTTGACCTGGGTATAAGTCAAAGCGGGAATGGGAATGGAGATGCCCGAAATCAGCTCCGCTTCAAACCGCCGCAGGGCGACAATATACAGCGTGTTCACAAGATAGCCCCGCCGCAGCGGGTAAAACACTTCCGGCAATCTCTCTTTCAGCTCCCGGTAGATATAATTGCAGCTCACGACCCGGTCAACGCAAACTAATTCCGTCCGCTTATCCCGGCTTTTGGCGTACAGAATGGTATAGGGATTGACATACACCGTCTGATTGCCGCTGGGAAACGCTATGCGCCGGCCGACGGGCTGTTCCAGCAGCAGATTGCGGACAAACCGCGTCGTGTTCATATCCATCTTCAAAATGCTGCGCTCGCCCTCAATGTCCGGCTGGGTGTACTCATAGGAATTGTGCTGATGTACCATTTTCAGCTCGCCGCCGATCAGCCGCCAGCCGATGGTAAAACAGTTGACGGCCCCAAGCTGATTGTTCCTGCTTCTCACCGCAATCTGGCCGCAGACCTGCGCCGCCGTTTCGCCCAGCGGGACAGGGTAATATTCTTCCGACACCACGTCCACCGCCCTGCCCTCAAAGCCCTTGAAATGTTCCCGTATCGCGCTGCCGCCAAAGAGCATTGGCTCGCCGGTGCCGAGGTAGATGCTGTCCGGGCAGAGATAGTCAAACCACCGTTCCAAATCCCCCGCGTAGTGGGCGTGGAACAGTTCTTTTGTGAGCGCGGTAATTTCCTCTAAATGGATTTGCTTCTGCTTTTTTTCCTTTGCCATAATCTGTTCCCCCTTGTCTGCTTCCATTGTACCAAAATACGGCGGGCAGCGCAAGAGAAAACACATCACTCACGCCGTATTACACTTCATTCGTTCCAAACCTATTGACATCCAAAACGCCGTATCGTAAAATATAGGGAAAGGGAAAATTATGCGCTTTTTTGCGGGAAAAGAGGTTGACAAACTATGCCGTTGAACAATATACTTACGACAGACAGACAGACAGACAGACAGACAGACAGACAGAGGTAAATCTGCCTGTTTTTGTGCTGTCCGCATATCGCTATAGCAGAGGAAGCAGTTGTCCATTCCAGCCGGATGGATGACCGCTTCCTTTTTGCGTTTTTTGATAGACCAGCACAGGAACAGGAGGATGACTATGAAATTAAAGAAACGGATCGCTGCTCTGCTGATGGCGGGCGCGATGGTATGCTCCACTTTGCCGGTAAATGTACTGGCGGTGGAAAGTTCAGATCAAAATGTAGGCGGCTTATGCGAACACCACACAGAACACAACGCCGACTGCGGCTATACCGAGGGCATCGAGGGGACACCCTGCAATCACGAACACACCGAGGACTGCTATACCCTTGTGACAAGCTGTGTCCACAAGCATACGGCGGACTGCTACCCGGCAGAAAGCGTATCGGACAACACAGCCAGCCCGTCCGATGCGGAAAATCGGGAGCCAACCGAGTGCAGCCACGAGTGCAGCGAGGACACCGGCTGTATTAAAAAAGAATTAGACTGCAAACACGAACATGACGAGGCTTGCGGCTATGTCCCGGCCACTGAGGGGAGGCCCTGCGGTTATATCTGCGGCGAGTGCGACGTAGAGGACGAGCCGGAAACGGCCACCCCCTCTAATGCGGCGCAGCTTTCCGCAGGGGACGTGCAAAAGCTGATCGACGCCCTACCCGCAACGGACAAGTTGACGACCATGACAAAAGATGAGCAGAACGCAGTTTACGCCGACTTGCAGGCGGCATACGAAGCCTACGAAACCCTGACCGAGGACGAACAGGCACTGCTTACCGGGACAGAGGTTTTCGAGAGCCTGTTCCACTTCTTCAATGGTATGGTCAATTTACTGGCGGCGAACGGCGTTTCCTATTTGGACGAAAACGGCGATGAACAGACAGCAGATAATGTCACTGTGGTGGAAAGCGGCACAACCGCATGGAATGGCGGCTGGTATGTAGTCAACGACACTGTGACCATCGGCAGCCGCGTCGCTGTCAGCGGCGCGGTTCACCTGATTCTGGCAGACGGCGCAAGCCTGACCGTCAACGGCGGCATCAATGTGGCAGAGGGCAACAGTTTTTCCGTTTATGCCCAGTCTGCCGGGGAAAACATGGGTGCGCTGACCGCAACCGGCGGGAGTTTAGCAGCCGGAATCGGCGGCGGAAGCCGCGGTTCTGGTGGCAACATCACCATTAGCGGCGGCAGTGTCACCGCAACCGGCGGAGGATCTGCAGCCGGAATCGGCAGCGGTAAGGATAGTGTTAGCGGCGGCAATATTATCATCCACGGCGGCACAGTGAAGGCAACCGGCGGGAGTTTAGCAGCCGGAATTGGCGGTGGAAATGCCAGTTCTGGCGGCACTATCACCATCCACGGCGGCAGTGTCACCGCAACCGGCGGAGGATCTGCAGCCGGAATCGGCGGCGGATATAGTAGTGGTTCTGGCGGCGAGATCACCATCCACGGCGGCACAGTGAAGGTAGCCGGCGGAAGTGGTGCGGCCGGAATCGGCGGCGGACGGAGGGGTTCTGGCAGCAAGATCACCATCAACGGCGGCAATGTCACCGCAAGCGGTGGAGAATATGCAGCCGGAATCGGCCGCGGAGAGGATGGTTCTGGCGGCAGCTTTACAACCGGAACGGACGGTCATGCCCTGATTGTTGCAAGCAGTATCAGTGACAAAAGCCAGCGGAAAAGTTGGAGCGGCATGATCTTCGAGGGAAATACTGGCACAGTCTATGGAAATCCAACCATTCAAGAGAATATAGAGATTCCATCGGGCAAAACGCTGACCGTACCGAAAAACACCACCCTGACCGTGAAGGACGGCGTGACCCTCACCAATAACGGAAAAATTATAAACAACGGAAAAATCACCAACAATGGAACAATCACAGGAAACGGCACAGTCGAGGGGAACCAACCGCTTTTACCACCTCCACCTGTTTCTTACCGAACCTGTGATGAAAATGGGCAGAACTGGGAAACCAAGGAATGTAGAAACTACACTGTGGTGGACGGCAGTACGACCGCATGGAGTGACGGCTGGTATGTGGTCAACCGCAATGTAACAATTGATGAACTCGTCACCGTTACCGGGAATGTCCGCTTGATTTTGACGGATGGCACAACTTTGACCGTCGACGGCGGCATCGGCGGCATCAATGTGGCAAAGGGCAACAGTTTTTCCGTTTATGCCCAGTCTGTCGGGGAAAACACGGGAAGGCTGACCGCAAACAGCGGCGGCTGGGGTGCGGGCATCGGCGGCGGAAACGGGAAGGCTGCAGGCACAATCACCATCCACGGCGGCGAAGTGACCGCAAACGGTAGCAACGGCGGCGCGGGCATCGGCGGCGGAAGCGGCGCCGGATTTGATGCTTCTGGCGGCACCATCACCATCCACGGCGGCACAGTGAAGGCAACCGGCGGAGGTTCTGGAGCCGGAATCGGCGGCGGAAATAGTGGTTCTGGCGGCACAATCACCATCCACGGCGGCAATGTCACCGCAACCGGCGGAGATTCTGGAGCCGGAATCGGCGGCGGATATACTGGTTCTGGCGGCACAATCACCATCCACGGCGGCAATGTCACCGCAACCGGCGGACCTTCTGCAGCCGGAATCGGCGGCGGATATACTGGTTCTGGCGGCAACATCACTATCAACGGCGGCAGTGTCACCGCAACCGGCGGGGGCTTCGCAGCCGGAATCGGCGGCGGTTTTGAAGGCTCAGGCGACACCATCAGAATCCACGGCGGCAATGTCACCGCAACCGGCGGAGGTTCTGGAGCCGGAATCGGCGGCGGATATGGTGGTTCTGGCGGCAGCTTCGCAACCGGAGCGGACGGTCATGCCCTGATTTTTGCCAATGGGGGTATCAGCGATACGAGCAATCGGGACAGTTGGAGCGGCATTATCTTCGAGGGAGATACTGGTAAAGTCTATAAAGACCAAACCCTGCAAGAGAATATAGAGATTCCATTGGGCAAAACGCTGACCGTACCGGAAAACACCACCCTGACTGTGAACAGCGGCGTGACCCTCACCAATAGCGGAACAATCACAGGAAACGGCACTCTGGGTGGCGAAGGAAATCTTGCGGGTTCCGGCACCGTTGCGCAGACAATTACCAACAACCTGCAAAAGGATTCGAATGTAACGGTCAAAGTCAACTCGTCCCCGGCAGCCTACGGTTCCAAGGTGAACCTCACTGCCACCATATCCAAAGCGGCCACTATATCCAGAGCGGCCACTATATCCAAAGCGGCAAATGCCATCACTCGTGCAGCAGAAAATCAAGTGGAATTTTTCGTTGGAACAGACAGCAATAAGAAAAGCCTTGGCACAGCAAATGTCAGCGGCGATACTGCCACCCTTTCCGATGTGGAAATTTCACAAGAGAAAGGCTTTGCGGTTGGAGAAAATACTATCACCGCCGAATATGGCGGCAGCATGGGGCTGAAGCCGCAAACCGGCAGCACCCGGCTTACGGTGCAGGGAGATTTGAAGGATGCCATTGTGATGGTGAACGGCGAGTATTTTTATACCAATTCTCCCATTATCCCAGAGGTAAGTGTAACATGGAACGGTACGCAGCTTACAAAGGACACCGACTATACGGTTGACTATACGGATAACACCAATGTGGGCAATGCTACCGTAACTGTCACCGGTACAGGCAACTATATCAGCACAAAAACGGGGAGCTTTACCATCGCTCCGGCCCAGCTGAACGACGCGACAGTGAAAGTAAACGGCACCTATACCTACACCGGCCAGGCGCAGACCCCAGCCGCTGGTGATGTGGTTGTCACGCTGGGCGGCAAGACCGTCCCCAGCGATCAGTACACCATCGGCGCCAGCAATAATATCAATGCTGGGCAGGCGACCGTAACTGTGACCGCGAAAGCAGGTGGAAACTACATCGGTTCAGCCAGTGGGAAATTTACCATCGCTCTGGCCTCGCTGAACGACGCCAAGGTGGAGGTCAGCGGCGGGCCGTTTACCTATGACGGAACCTCCAAAGATCCCACTGTGACGGTGACGCTGGACAGTAAGACCCTGAGTGCAAGCACAGACTACACCCTCTCCTATTCCAACAGCAACGGCGGGGACGGAAACCTCACCAATGCCGGAACGGTCACAGTGACCGCCACCGGTAAGGGCAATTACACAGCCACCGCCACAGGGACATTTACCATCAACAAGGCCCAACCGAACTACACGACCCCTACCGGTCTGACCGCCACTTATGGCGACACGCTGAAGGATGTACCTCTGACAGACGGCTGGGCTTGGAATGATCTAAATACTTCGGTTGGCAATGTAGGAGAGAACACCTTCCCTGCTACTTACAACAAAGATAGTAGCGGCAACTATAACCCGGTACAGCAAAACCTTACAGTGAAGGTAAGCCCTGCTTCTTATAAGATCACGCTTACCGGGCAAGCGGGCAGCCCCGCGCAGATTACTCTGAATGAGGCTGTGGTAGAACCCGGCAACACCGGCGCGGCAGTCAGCTACGGCATGAATACCACCAACACAGCCCCCAGTAAGTGGCAGGCAGAGAAAGTATTCTCCGGCTTGACCGCAGATACCACATACTACTTCTTCGCAAAGGTGGGGGCCACCACCAACTATGCGGAAACCATCAGCACAGGCGTGGCGATTACCACCCCCGAAAAAGAGGTCAGCAGCATTTCCATCCAAACCCAGCCCGCCAAGCTGGCCTACACCAGCGGCCAGACGCTGGATCTGAACGGCCTGTCGGTGCAGGTAAGCTATAGAGACAACACCAGCAAAACCATTGGCTGGGACGCCAACAAGCTGACCGCCGAACCCGCCCAGGGCACGGTGCTGACCGTTACTGAGCATAGCGGAAAAACTGTCACCATCAGCTATGGCGGAAAAACGGCCAAAACCGATGCACTTACCGTGGGTAAGGCAGAGCAGGCGGCTCTTTCCATCACCGGCAAGACCACTACCGTCTACAACGGGGACACCTTTACCTTGACGACCACCGGCGGTTCCGGTACAGGGACGGTCACATGGGAGATCATCAGCGGCCCCGCAACAGTGGATGCCAACGGTAAGGTTACGGTAACTGACATCGGCGAAATTCAAATCAAAGCGGTCAAGGCCGCAGATACCGAATACGCCCAGTCCGAGACAACCATTGCGCTGACAGCGGTGAAGAAACCCAGCAGCGGCGGTGGCAGTTCCTCTGGCGGTGGCTCGTCCTCCGGTAGTGGTTCTTCTTCCGATAACGGCGATTCCAGCGGCTCCACGGTTGTAGAGCGTCCGGATCAGACCAAACCGGAAATCCCTACCACCAGCCAGACCAAGCCGGCAACACCGGATAAAAACGGAAATGCCAGCATTAACGGCAACGCCGTACAGGACGCAATCAACAAGGCCACCGCTGACGCGAAGAAAAATGGAACCACCGCAAACGGCATTGCCGTAACGGTTCCCATCCAGAACGCGGCAGATGCAAAGAATCTTACCATCACCATCAAGGCACAGACGCTGGACAAGCTGGTGACGGCAAAGGTACGCCGGTTTGAGATTACTACAAACGGCCTGCCCTCTTTCGGATTTACGTTGGATACCTTGAAGATGCTGAATGCCCAGTCCAAGGGAGGGAATCTGATTCTGCGGGTTTCCAAAGCAGCGGTCACTTCCGCTAAGGCAAAGGCGGCGATTGGAACAAGACCAGTTTATGAGTTCTCTCTGGTTTATGTCAAAGGCGGCAAGAAAGTGCCCCTCACCGATTGGCAAGGCAAGACGGTTTCCGTCAAACTGCCCTATACCCCGGCGGCAAACGAACAGGCTGGAAACCTGTATGCGGTCTATGTGAACGACAAAGGCAAGGTACAATGGCTCACCAAGTCCAGTTATGACGCGGACCAGAAAGCCGTGATTTTTGAAACACAGCATTTTAGTATCTACGGCGTAGGCTACAAGAACCCGGTTCCGAACTTCACCGACATCAATGGTCATTGGGCCAAGGAACACATCCTGTTTGCAGTCAGCCGCGGGCTGTTCTCCGGCACAAGCAAAACCACCTTTAGTCCGAACACCACCCTGACACGGGGAATGTTCGTCACCGCCCTGGGACGGCTGGCAGGAATCAATCCGGCGGATTACCAAAACAGGAAATTTACTGATGTGAAAGCCAACGCCTACTACTCCCCCTATGTCAACTGGGCAGCGAGTAAGGGAATTGTCAGCGGTACGACTTCCTCCACCTTTGCCCCGGACAGCAGCATCACCCGTGAGCAGATGGCAGTAATTATGAAGAACTACGCTGACAAGATGGGTTACTCCATACCGAAAACGCTGGCGGCTGTGACCTTTGCCGATAACGCGCAGATTTCTTCCTGGGCAAAGGATGCGGTCAAGGCTATGCAGCAGGCGGGCGTTCTCTCCGGCAAGGAAAACAACCGGTTTGACCCGCAGGGCAACGCCACCCGCGCCGAGGCGGCTACTGTCCTGCACCGGTTTGTGGAGATTGTCATTGACCCGCAGTCCGCAAACGGCTGGCAGCAAAATGACAGCGGCGAATGGAGTTACTACAAGGACGGAGGGCCGGTCAAAGGCTGGCTCTCCGACGACCAGAAATGGTACTGGCTGGACAAGGCCACCGGTAAGATGTTTTCCGGTGGCTGGAAGCAGATTGATGGCAAGTGGTACTACTTCTACGCAGACGGCTCTATGGCGGTCAGCAGCAAAGTGGACGGCTATGAAGTCGGCGCGGATGGTGCGAGAAAGTAACTTACTACAAATTCGGAAAGGACACGAAGCAGCATTGGAGTGTATTGAAGCAATAACAATAGATGCCGCAAGCGGTTTTCGGGACATATAACTTCTGCTGCTTTGTTCCATTCCCATAGCGGTGCAAGGGAGGCCGCTTATGGGTAGATACCCCTTTTGACCTTTCTCCACCGCTAACAGGTGGAGACCTCCAAAATAAAATATCCAGTCCAATCAGGGCGCAAGTGATATCAAGTTCACTTGTGCCCTCTTTTTGTACGTTTTTTTTCGATAAGAAACCCGCATTTTCTTCATTTAGAAGCAGAAATCGACGGGAGTATCACAAAAAGTCCGACAAACCGCCACCTGCTGAACCATCTTGCTCGGTGATTCGACAGAAACGATTCCGCTTTGTCGGCTGCCGTTCGCCGCCCTTCGAGAGTTTGAAAACCTATCTACTTTTCAAACTTTTTCGGAGGTAACGGCTATGAGTAAAAATCGTGAAGAAAGGGCGAATTATTATCTTTACATAGATGGACAGACTGTGCCGGTAAGCGAACAGGTCTACCGTGTGTATCAGCACTACGAACGGAAAGAGGAATACTTTTCCTATGATCTGAAAGTGGAAAAGTTCCAGAAAGAAACCGCCTCTTTCCTACCCAGCAGAGAGGATTCCTATGAGCGTCTGCTGGCAAAGGACAAGCAGTTTGCTACTTCTGGTCAACCCGTGGAGGAACAGGCGGTCTCGTCCGTTTGGCTGGAGGGATTATTGGAATGTTTGTCAGAGGATGAGAGGATTATTCTCCACAAACTGTATTTCGAGGACAAGTCAGAACGGATTGTCAGCATGGAGCTTGGAATTTCCAAAACAGCTCTGCATCAGCGTAAAGTCAAGCTGCTCCAAAAATTAAAAAATTTTTTGGAAAACATGGGAAAAGCATAGACCAAAACCACTCTCCCAACGGGGAAGTAAGTGAGAGGGTCTATCTCTCTCATGCAGCTTGACAACTGAATAGACGGCATTTCCGGTACATAACCCATGTACGAGCGAATCAGGCGCGCCGCGAAGATGGACAGCCCCAGGAGGTGATAAACAGGGCTGCTCCGAGCGATCTACGCCAGCCTGATCCCCGAAGGCGGCACTTCGGGCGCGGTGACTGCATGGGGGAATAATGATACTTCCTCACGGCCTCCTAAAGACTTGGGGGGAACCCTGCGGCGCACGAGTAAAACGACGCTGCGGAGTTATGACAGCCGCGCCAGCGGAGACCGGAATGTCCCCATCGTCAGGGGTGCGTGGCAAATGTGGCGAGCAATAACCAAACTACAATACAGCAGCCGTACCGATTAGCAGGTTCGCATATCCCCTCAACTTTATCGGTGCGGCTGCTTGTCTTTATATGAATTGAGACAACCTGTTTCCTCATATCTTATGAAGAAACAGGTTTTTTGACTGGAGGTGCGTCAATATGGATCAGAGGAATACCCCTATAACCTCCTACAAAGAGGTGAAAATCGGGAAAACCATTTACCGTGTGACCAGCTTTTTTTCAGGTGAAAAGGAGCTGGGAAAGACTTTGGAGCAGCTGGCTGTCCGGCGCGCCATGTCGGAGGTTTCCACACCTGCCGGCTGTTCCGTACACACGGCTACATAGTCACACCATCCTCCCGGCTTTGCCGCATACTTGCGCGGCGATGGATTCTCCGTTACGATGTTCATACAGGGATACTCCCTGTGGAGCCATCACGCCGCACGAGGTATGGAATCTGGATAATCGGGAGGGAAAATAAAGATGGCTACAAAAACATACAACGTCGGCATCTACTGCCGTTTGAGTAACGACGATGAACGCGACGGAGAATCCGTCAGCATCGAAAACCAGAAGCTGCTGCTCCAGAACTATGTACGGCAGCGGGGCTGGAATGAAATTGATACCTATATCGACGATGGATATTCAGGTACGAATTTTGACCGTCCTGGGGTCAAGCGGCTGATTGAGGACGCCAAGGCCAAGCGGATCAATGTGATTCTGGTCAAGGACCTGTCCCGTTTTGGCCGTAACTACATTGAGTTCGGGCAATACACGGATTACTTATTCCCATCCCTGGGCTGCCGGTTTATCGCTCTGAACAACGGCATTGACACGGAAAGCACCAATGGCAGCACCGATGTCATGTGCTTTTTGAACTTATTTAACGAATTTTATAGCCGCGACACCAGTAAGAAGGTCAAAGCAGTCAAAAAAGCCTGTGCGGAAAACGGGAAATTCATGGGAACCTATCCCGCCTACGGCTATAAGCGGGACCCGGCAGATAAGCACCATCTGGTGATCGACGAGGACACCGCCCCGGTTGTGCGCCGTATCTTTGAGATGCGGGCAGCCGGAACAGGGTTTCACGCCATCGCCGTTATGCTGAATGAGGAAGGCATCCCGTCCCCCGGTGTGCTGTACTACCAGCGCAAGGGACAGAGCGATCCGCGCCGGGTCAACCACAAATGGGCAGACCAGACAGTGAAAAACATTGTCCGCAGCGAGGTTTATATTGGCAACATGGTTCAGGGAAAGACCGGAACGCTGTCGTATAAATCCCGTAAACTCGTGGGTAAGCCGGAGGAAGAATGGATTCGTGTGGAAGGAACCCATGAACCGATTATCTCACAGGAACTGTGGGATACCGTAGTCAGCATTGATAAAAAGAAGGTGCGGAAATCTTCTTCCGCTGACGGTTACAGGAGCATCTTCACCGGCCTTGTGTACTGTGCGGACTGCGGTTTCAAAATGAGAAATCAGGTGGAGCGATTCACCTATAAAGACGGGACGCCGGGGCGGTACAGCTCCTTTATCTGTGGGAACTACTCCCGCAGCGGCAAGGGGGCCTGCACCATCCACACCATCTATGAGAATGTACTGAGCCAGCTTGTATTGGAGGACATTCGGGAAAAGGCCCGTTTTGCGGAATATGACCCGGAGCAGCTGGTCCAGCAGATTATCCGCTTAAAGGATAAGGAAGCTAAAAGCCGCCTTTCCTCCTGCGAACAGGAGCTGAAAACATACACGGCGCGGCTTTCCGAGCTGGAACGGCTGATGCAGAATCTCTATGAGGATAAATGCGCCGGAACCATTCCGCAGACCGTTTTTCAGACCTTAATGCACAAATACGAAGCGGAACGAGCTGAAAAGGCCGAAGCCATCCCGGAACTGGAACACAAGGTCAAAAGCTACCTGGAAAACCGCACGGATGCGAACCGCTGGCTGGCTATTATCTGCCGGTACACAGAGATTACGGAGCTGGATGAATCCATTCTCTTTGAACTTGTGGACCGCATTGAGGTTGGAGAAACCAAAAAAGTGGGCGGACAGCGGATTTGTGACCTCCGCGTTTACTACCGCTACGTCGGAAATGTGGACGCGGCGCTGGCACAGGAAGAAAGGAGGCAGCCCCTTGAAGAAGCAATATAAAGTCGGCATCTACTGCCGCCTGAGTGTGGACGATGCCTCCAATTCTGCAAAGGCAAAAAACTATATCCCCGGTGATGAATCCGCCAGCATAGAAAACCAGCACGAAATTCTCTCCAAATTTGTCATGCTCAATGGTTGGATCGAGGTCAAGACCTATCGGGACGATGGGTACAGCGGCGGGAATTTTCAGCGGCCCGGATTTTTGGAAATGCTGGAGGATGCCCGCCACGGTCTGATTAACCTGATTCTGGTCAAAGACCTGTCCCGTCTTGGGCGTGACTTTGTAGAGGTAGGCCGCTATACGGATGTGATTTTCCCGTCCCTTGGCTGCCGGTTTGTGTCTGTGCTGGATTGTTTGGATAGCGAGGGCGACAACACCGATATGCTGCACTTCCGCAGTCTGATGAACGACTACCATCTGAAAGACTTGTCGGGAAAAATCAAATCAGTGCTGTACTCCAAAAAGAAAAGCGGCCAATACCTGACCGCCTATGCTCCTTACGGATACCGCAAGAGTGATGAGGACAAACACCGGCTGGTGGTGGATGAAGAAGCCGCCGCTGTGGTGCGGGAGATCTACCGGATGCGCTATTCAGGCATGGCCTACGGCAAGATTGCGGCGGCGCTGAACAAGAAAGGCATCCTTTCTCCCCGCTGGTATTGGGAACTGCACTACGGAAAAAAAGGCATCTGCAAATACTCCAAACTTTGGACCTATGCCACGGTGAAAAACATTCTGAATGACACCGTTTATCTCGGCATAGTCACGCAGAACCGCACCGGCACCCGTTCCTACAAGGATAAGACCATGATACAGAAGCCGGAAATGGAATGGATTTGCCATGAGGATGCACACGAAGCAATCATTGACCGGGAACTTTGGGAAACGGTTCAGGAAAAGAACCGGGCAGTCAAACAGCAGGCAGCAAACCATGCCGCCCCTTTACCTGCTCTGTTCACCGGTAAGCTGGTCTGTGCGGACTGCGGGCATCCTCTGGCAGCCACCCGTGAGATCCAGCGCAGAAAAAACGGGACAGTCAAGCGGTATGTTTCCTATATCTGCTCCCATTTTGCCACCACCGGACACAGTGCCTGTTCATGGCATCGGATTTACGAAATCTCGCTGAAAACGCTGGTGCTGAAGGAAATCAGGGCGCACAGTCAGGCGGTGACACAGGATGAAAACGAGGTGCTGGACGAGCTGAAACAGCAGATTCTTTATGAAAGCACCGCAAAGCAGGAAGATTCCAAACTGGAAATCAGCCGACTGCGGCGGCGTATTGGAGAGCTGGAACACATGACCGCCAAGCTCTACGAGGATAAGGTCAGCGGCACGATCAATAACGATACCTTTGCTATTCTGATTCAGAAAAGCGAACAGGAGCGCATCCAAAAGGCGACACGGTTGGAGGCTCTTTTGGCAGAAGAACGGAAAGCCCGACAGGAAGTTGAAAATATCCGGCAATGGGCAGGTATCATCCGCCGCTATCTGGATGTGCAGGAGCTTGACCGGGAAATCGTCGAGGAACTGATTGACCACATCGAGATCGGGGAACGCTCTGTTATAGACGGTCAGCGTCACCAGGACATAAAAATCTTTTACCGCTTCGTTGGTGTGGTATAATGGGAAAAAGAAAAGACCCGGCTGCATCCGCAGTCCGGGCATATACCTGACAACATTCTATGAAAACGGTTTGCGATTGAACCGCGTTGCTTTGTCGAAAAAGAGTGATTCAGCAGAATACCCTTCCCAAACAGCTTATGTTCTTCATAATGTTGCGGAAAGGGGTAAAATCATCGTCCCCTCTGG
>UMHZ01054659.1_pt1 | contig 13929 bp, 9 predicted proteins | sample 1965671 | NCBI WGS metagenome assembly UMHZ01 (sample SAMEA4836111, study PRJEB28245) | human gut metagenome | biome: gut microbiome; material: fecal sample | place: Denmark | collected 2008 | reverse complement strand
GCGGTACTGAGCAGCGCTCAGCACCCGGAATATGGGCAGATTATCCCATCCTTTCCGACCTCTATAAACTCATTGAGCAGGAGTACAGAGAGTACGATGGGAACTGCCACCAGCTCTACACAGCGGAACTGCTGCAGGAGATCCTGCTGGGCCTCCACTCCATGTGCCAGGGCGCCGAGGCTCAGTTCTTCAACGGGCACACCAATGTGACCTCCTCCCGCTTTATCGTCTTCGGGGTCAAGGGGCTGCTGCAGGCCAGCAAGAATGTGCGCGGCGCCATGCTGTTCAACATCCTGTCCTATATGTCCGACCGCCTGCTGACCATCGGCAACACCACAGCGGCGCTGGACGAGCTGTATGTGTGGCTGTCGGATAATGTGTCGGTGGGTACCACCATCATCGAGTATATCCGCAACACTCTCAAGCGGGTCCGCAAGAAGGAATCCAACCTCATCATGGCCTCGCAGAATCTGGAGGACTTTGACCGGGAGGGCATCCGGGAGTTGACCAAGCCCCTGTTCGCTATCCCGCCCCACCAGTTCATCTTCAACTGCGGCTCCATTGACAAGCGGTTTTATATGGATCTGCTCCAGCTGGAGGAGGCGGAGTACAACCTCATCCGATTCCCCCAACGGGGTGTGTGCCTGTTCAAATGCGGCAACGAGCGGTATCTGTTGGAGGTTCACGCTCCAGCCTATAAGGAGGCGCTGTTCGGCACAGCGGGCGGGCGATGAATGTGGTTGGGTATGGAGGCGGAACGGACAGCACGGCAATGCTGGTAGGACTGTGGCGGCACCATGTCCCAGTCGACCTGATCCTTTTTGCCGATCCCGGAGCCGAGCAGCCGCATACCTATGCCTACCTGGACACCATGAGCCGCTGGCTGGAGAACCATGGGATGCCGGCGATCACGCGGGTGTGGTACACCGAGAAGAACGGCCAGAGGCTGACGCTGGAGCAGGAGTGCCTCCGCTCAGGAACGCTGCCCTCCATTGCTTATGGGTACAAAAAATGCTCCCTCAAGCACAAGGTTGCCCCGCAGGAAAAGTTCTGCAGGCACTACCAGCCCTGCATTGATGCCTGGGAGAAAGGAGAAAAGGTCGTCAAGTTCATTGGATACGATGCCGGAGAGGAGCGCCGTCTGCTCAACGCCCTTCCTCATGACCTTCAGGATAAAAAATACCAGAAGGAATATCCCCTGATGGAGTGGGGCTGGAGCCGAAAGGACTGCATCCAGGCGATCCGGGATGCCGGCCTTCCCCTGCCGGGCAAGTCTTCCTGCTTCTTCTGCCCCAGCATGAAGCGGTGGGAAATTCGGACATTGTACCACCGCTACCCGGATTTGCTGCGGCGGGCTTTGGCGATTGAAGACGCAGCCATGCCAAACCTCACATCAGTGCGGGGGTTGGGCCGGAACTGGGCCTGGCGGGATTTTATCTGCGCGGATGAAAATCAGCTGGCGATTCCGGGCGCTTTCTCAGATGAGGATCTGCCCTGTTCCTGCTGTATGAAGGGTGAACTGCCAACAGCAGATCTATAAAAGAGAAAGGAAATTCGAATGAAAAAAATTGAATTGGAGCAGTGGGAGCCGTTTCCGGGAGATCCCCAGAGGATGCAGTATGCCGGTCAGCGCGTCGCACAGGAAGTCTTCGAGGAACTGAAGCACCGTCTGGAAGGTATGGGATATCTTCCGGACGAGTATTTTCTCATGGACCGGGAATGGGAAAATGGCCGGGAGATCCCCAAAGACGCCGACATCTTCTGTACCACCGACTACGGCGGCAACGAGGGCGTCTATTTAGATGTGTACCTGAAGTGGTATGAAGACAGCCGCCCCGTCACCAAAAGTTTCATCACCGGCAAGACGCTGGGCGAAACCGGCGCAGATCTGGACCGGATGTTCCTCATCTCCTCCGCCATCACCAAGGCGTTCCACGGGGACGGCGAAACCTATGCCCGACATCTCCGTCAGGGTGAGCGGGCGGAGCCGGAGGGCATGATCGTCCACCTGAATCCTACGGAGCAGCGCACCATCATCGAGGCGCTGGTGGAACAGCAGGAACGCCAGGAACAGGCCATGTCCCAGACGGAACAGCTCCTGCGGCGGATGACCGGGAGCATCACCGCCTATATGGATGAGGTGGGACGGTACCCCCTGCACATCAGCGACTACGATAAAACCGTGTTGGCCATTCGGGACGGAGAATTTGACGCCTTCAAAAACCTTTATCCCAGGGTATCAGACCAGACGGATGACCTGCTGATCGAGGTGGCGGGACGCCCCGGTGTCGTGGGAGGAAATATGACCCTGATACTTCTTGCGGCGGTGGAGAGGTTTTCCCCGGAGGCATATCTCACTGCCTGTAAGCGGGCGGTGGAAACGGGAGACAGTTGGCGGGTACAAACATTGGTGAAGGAATCAGAAGGCCGCCTCTCGGAGCCGCTCCCCTCCCTCCACGGTGAGGTGATCCTCTATGCCTATACAAATAACTGCCGGAACATCGCCAAAGACCTGATCGCCCAATGCACGCCGGAGCAGATTGCTTCTGTGCCCCCGAAGCTTCTCCGCTGGGTTGCGGAAAAGCTGGACTTCCAGACCGCGGTGGATCTGGTGGACAAGGGCGTCCGACCGGGCGATGAGGTGGCCGGCATCCTGCGCACCCTCACGGGCCAGCATCAGGAGTGGATGGCAGAGAGACTGCTGGAACACGGGATGCCGGTGGAGCCGGACAACTACGACGCGCTCTATGCCTGTGTCAGCAATCAGGCGGTCGGAGCCGCCAAGCTCCTGCTGGACCGGGGAATTGATCTGGAGCAGTACCAGCTGTGGGCGGAGCATCGGCCCAAAGGCGATGGGTACACGGAAACCATGGAGGAGCTGGCCGCGTACTGGTCTGAACTGCAGAACAGTACGCAGCCAGAGGATTCGCCCATGAAAGGTATGAACCTATGAGTGCCACCGTTGCAGCGGCCGTCAAAGCGGCGATAGTAATTCTTTCCAATGAGGAAGCCCGCAAAAAGGTGGGCTGGGGCATTGTGGCTATCCTTTCCCCGCTGATCGTTCTGGTGGTTCTGCTTTGCGCCATCCTCTCAGGAACCTCACAGCACAATGTGTCCGCCGTGGAGCTGTGCTTCCACGGCGGTTCCATTTCCGCCAGCGCCACGCCGGAGTACCAAAGATACATCGAGGATATGCGGAACAGCTTTGACCAACTGGACGAAGTGATCGCGGAGATCAATAGTCAATGCGAAGATGGAAAAAGCCTTGACGATACCCGCGTCAAGGCCATTTTTTATGCTCTGTATTTCGCCGCAGAACAGCCAGATACAGATGGCATCCATGAGTTTGCGGACTGTTTCGTGGATTATGAGGAGCGAACCCGAACGGTTACCACCACCGACGAAGAAGGCAATGAGGTGGAGACCACAGAAACCTACATGGTGGCCGTTCCTATTGAAGACCTGGCTGAAATTTATGAGCGGATCAGCCATGCCATTGGAGTCGAGGTCACCGCGGACCATCAGGCCAACGCTGACAGTATCTATCATCTCATCCTTTATGGCAGCCCCAGCGGGGAAAGCGGCGGCTGGTTCCCTGGGGCTGATGTCCCGTTCATTGGGGTGGATGGCTTCTGCTCTCCCATCGGAGCAGGCTGGGAGTCCGTGGTCACCTCGGAGTTCGGGTATCGCAGCGACCCCTTCACTGGCGAGACACGGGGACACACCGGGATAGATCTGGCAGTACCCACAGGCACCCCTATCCGGGCCGCACTGCCTGGGACGGTCACAGTTTCCCAATATAACAGCAGCTATGGTTACTATGTGATAATCGACCACGGCAATGGACTATCCACCTTGTATGGCCACAATTCCCGTCTACTGGCCCAGGTTGGCCAGACAGTGGAGGCTGGGGATATCATTTCCCTCTCCGGTTCCACTGGGAGGTCTACAGGTCCGCATCTGCATTTTGAAGTGCGGGTCAATGGGGAGCGTACCAATCCCCGCTATTATTTACCGAAGACTGGAGGATGATATTTTGCGGCTGAAACTTCAATTGCCGGCCAAGGCCGGACGCTTCCACATCTTTGAGTGTGAGGCAGTTCGGCTGGTTACGCTGCCGGACGAGGAATTCCAAGACTTTTTGAATGGCCCTCACCAGGATGGCCGCTGGGCTGCAGAGCCGTTCTATGCTGATGAACACGGTAGACGGATCTACCAGGGCGTCCTCGTTTTGGGAGAGGGGCATAAAGACGGAGTTTTTGCCTATGATGGGGGGAAACACTTTGCCTACTTGCCCGGAGCAAGAGCGGTGGTTGATTCCATTCTGGAGCAGGCAGTGGAAAAGATCATCAGGGAGGGAGTGGAAAACACCAACGAGGGTAACGCTGTACAACGAAACTGTTCCATTAGAACGGTGGGTACAGATTGAAACAGCTATCACAAAGGAAGAACTGGAGTCAGCACAGGCAGCGGAAGACCAGAAAGTCTATGCGGCTTTTCATATTCGGGAGAATGGCCATGACAGTATCTTCTCAACGGGTAATGGCGAGGAATTTCTGGATGTGGCCATACGGCTGCGCCGTTATCTGCAAGGAGACGCCGAGGCGGTGAAGGGCGGTTTCTCCCACCACTTTTATAAGACACAGCCCATTACGCGGGAGCGGTTTGATGAATTGGCCGCCTTGCGCCTCGAAAATACTGGCAAAGTATCAGGTGCGTTTGAGATTGATCTGGATGCCGGCTGGTGTTCCGCGCTGAATCTCGCAGACGGTTGGCAGACCTTCAAAAACAAGGATGTATCTACGGCCGCCTACCACGCCAACCGAACTCGCAACCTCCAGAGAAACGAACAATGGCGCAGACTTGTAGATTATCTGTACGGCCGGAATATTGAATTGCAGACCTTTGGTTCGATTGAAACCAGAGGAATCCGACCTCTGCGGGAGGGCGATCTTACCTTCTCGGAGGAGATCATTCTGTCAGGCCATGGACTGAATTTTCAGTTTGACTTCACCAGCGATGAGGCCCAGCGGGAGGTTCTTGGCCCGGCGGCGGACTGTTTAGAGCCGGGGGGCTGGCTGGATATTCTCTGCAATTACGACGCCGCACGGCAGGAGGCCGACGCCACCCTTTCCCTTACTCTACATCGCCAGGATGGAGTGGTACAGAAACTTTTCACCTATCCCCTGGGAAAAGAAGAACGGGCTCTTTTGCGAAAACAGATGGAAGCGGACTACCTCGGCAGGACCGGGAAAACGCTGAACGATTACTACGCACAGTTGGATATGGAGCGTGAAGCCCCTCCGGAACTCACTGCAGGTACCAAAAGGCTGCCGGTAGATGCGGTATCCTTCACCGATGAGATCACAGAGTGCGATGGGAAACTGAACTTCTATATCCCCATAAACTTCGATCCTGACGCAGTATTTGGTACCAATGTTGCCTCTGCCTTCAACGATGACTGGCTGAATGTGTACGCCAATTTTGGCTGGAAGACCGGGCGGATAGACAGCGCATTGACCGTATGTCTCGTCTGCTCTGACGGTCATGAGTTTGAGTTTTTCTACCCGCTGACTTCCGCGGAACAGGTCCAGTTGTGGAACCAGATGGACGCCTACTGTCACCAACAGAATGGACAGAGCTTGGGGGAAACAAGGACCGCCCTGCTGCGGGAGCAGGCGGAAGAAGGGCTGGAGATTCGGCTGTAGGAAACGCCGCTCGGTAAATTTTATCGACTTCCCACAGCTTCTCAAGCCGCTTTTTATTGGCAATGATGAATGGATTTCTCTCCGGAAGTGTGGCATTGTGTTGTTGCATGGGCAGCCAACCGGCGCCTGAAACAAACCAAAAATCCGAGGAAAGGAGTTCAACGAATGAAAGCCAAACAAGTATGTAAACTGCAGGAAAATCTCGCAAAGGAGGCCATTGCATACCTTATGCTCTATGGAACAGCTGTGGATGTAACTCCATATCGAAAGGCTGTGACACAGGTTGGAACGGCATGGGGACTTCCAATACCAGACACACAGCGGTGGCTGGACTTGATCCGTCAGGAAGAAATCGCAGTTACCCAAGCAGCCGAGCCCGAAAAGGTGAATCATGTGATGGAGGAAAAAGACCTGCCGATAAACGCCAGCGGCCTCCAAACCCTGGATAATATCTGGGGCTTGTTCGAGACAGCAGTGAAGCTGAACAGCGCCGATGGCCGCCGTGAAATGTACGCACTGGCCAGGGAATTGAGTGAATGCCAGAACCTGACGGACTGGATCATCAAGAGCCAGACAGAGAACGAGGGGGCCCAGGTGTCTATGGCCTGCACACAGAACTGAGCAAACCAATAGCCGATGCTCCATGAGAAGCCGTGCGGCAGCACGGCTCTTTTTGTGAAGTGGAGCGCATTCCCCCGCCATTGCCCCCTGTGCGGCCCGGTGTGCCCTTTTCCGGGGCTGGGTGGCATCCGTACCCCTGCCGTCCCTCCCGGCGATTTGTGGGGGCTTTGTGCGGGCCGTTCCTAAAATGAGCAGTGACCGTCCTGCGTTGATGGCCTCTCACTTTCGCCTTTAGCGAGGGTGAACCGAGGGGTCGAAAACAGTGCAGGATAAAGAGCGGGGGTCGCAAAGCGTCCCCCGCTCGGCTCACACCGCCCCGCAATGCGGGCCGGGGAACGGTTTTGCGGGGGTCACTTTTCAGGGGATGGGATCACACCGGGGGTCACCACGGCTGGAATGGCCCATCACTTCGGCGTTTATCCGGCATTATAACAGGGATATGGACAGAAAAGGAGGCACAAAAGCAAAGTATGGGCGGCATTCAGCTTTGAAGTAAAGAAGCCTCTTAAAGAAAACGAATCCCTGGCCATGCAAAGGTCAGGGATTTTTGATTGGAGGAAAGTATGGCGAGAGAAAAAATCAAGTTCGCTCTGCGTATTGCTCCCGAAACACAGCAACTGGTCAAAGAACTCTGTGAAAGGGATAACTGCCAGAGCCAGAACGAGTTTATTGAAAAGGCAATCCGCTTCTATGCCGGCTATGTTTCCGGCAAGGAAGCCACAGCATATCTGCCGCCCGCACTGGTGGCAGCCATGCGCGGAACCGTCCAGGACAGTGAGAACCGCATCGCCCGCCTGCTCTTCAAACTGGCGGTGGAGGTCAACATGATGATGAATGTACTGGCGGCGGGCATGGAAATCAGTGACGAGGATCTCAAGACACTCCGCGCCCGGTCCGTCCGTGAAGTGAAGCAGACCAATGGGCGCATCAGCTTCAAGGACGCCATCGACTACCAGCGGGGCGTGGAGTGATGCACAAAGGTGGTGACAGTCTGTGCCGCGCCTGATTTTCAAGTGCCCCTACATCAAGGGCGGTACCTCCTCCGCCACCGCTCATCTTGAAAACTATGTGAAATATATGGCCACACGGAATGGTGTGGAGCGCATCGATCCGGGACGCAGTGAGTGGCCGGCCACCTCAAAGCAGAAAAAGATGGTGGAACAGATCCTGCGGGACTTCCCGCTCAGCCGTGGGATGTTTGAATACGAGGACTATGCGGCCGAGCCGACACGCACCAACGCATCGGAGTTCATCACTCGCGCTCTGGAGGACAACTATAACCAGATCGCCAAGAAGGATAACTATCTGAAGTACATCGCCACCCGCCCCCGCGCCCAGCGCGTCGGTTCCCATGGATTGTTTACCGGTGAGGAAGATCAGCTCGTACTGGCGCAGGTAGCGGAAGCGGTCGCGGCCCACCCCGGTAATGTGTGGCTGCCCATCATCTCTCTGCGGCGGGAAGACGCTGCCCGTCTCGGCTATGACAAGGCGGAAGAATGGAAAGCACTGCTCTCCAAGTATGCCATGGAAATGGCGGAGGCGATGAAGATCCCTTGGGAGGATTTCCGGTGGTACGCTGCATTCCATGATGAAGCACACCATCCCCATATCCACATGGTCTGCTACAGCGCCGATCCGTCGAAAGGCTTCCTCACCACGCAGGGCATCGCCCAAATCAAGTCGGGACTGGCAAAAGAGATCTTCCGGCAGGAGCTGACGGAGCTTTACCAGAAGCAGACCCAGAGTAGGGACACGCTGAATGAGGACGCCCGCTCTGTGCTGGAGCAGTTGATTGAACGGATGTGGAGCGGCGCCGTGGTCAACCACCGCATGGAGAAGCTCATGGAGCATCTGGCGGAACGCCTGCGGCACACCGGAGGCAGGAAGCAGTACGGCTACCTCAAGGCTCCGCTGAAGGCCGTGGTGGATGAGATTGTGGACGAGCTGGCCAAAGAGCCATGTGTCGCCGCAGCCTATGCCCTGTGGTATGAACTGCGGGAAGATGTGCTGCGCACCTACAAGGACGACCTGCCTCCACGCCTTCCCCTTTCCCAGCAGAAGGAATTCAAGCGGATCAAAAACATCGTCATTGAGGAAGCGGTAACACTGGGGGCGCGCCAGCAGGTTTTCCATCCAGATGACCAGCAAGACCGTGTCCCTGTGGAGGACCAGGAAGAAGCGCCGCTGCCGGAGGCGCCCCAGCCTGATAATGACTGGAATGATTTCTCGGAGTCCCCACCGGACGATGTCCCAGACAAAACGGTGTCTGCGCCAGCCAAAGCGCAGATGAACTGGAGCGATGAGTACCGCCTGGCCCGCCGCTGTTTGTTTGGCGGCAAGGATCAGCCCCAGGATCTTGAGCAGGCGTTTACCCTGTTCCAACAGGAGGCGCAAAAAGGCAATGCGCTGGCCATGCACGATCTGGGCCGGATGCTTGCGGACGGGCTGGGCCGGAAGATTGATATGCAGGCCGCCCATGTGTGGTACAGCAAGGCGCTGGCCGCTTTCTATGCTGTTGAGAGGCAGAAGAAAAAACGCTATGCGGAGTACCGGATCGGCAAACTGTATGCCGCGGGCCTCGGCTGTGAGCAGGACTATGGTGATGCCGCCCGGTGGTTCCAACTTTCCGCAGACAAAGGGTACAAGTATGCGCAATATTCCCTTGCCGGCCTGTTTCGCCGTGGACAGGGTGTGGAACAGGACGATGCGCGGGCGCTGGAGTTATACACAGCCTCCGCACAGCAGGACTTCCCCTATGCCGCCTACGAGTTAGGAAAGATGTATCGGGACGGCATTGGCTGTGAGAAGGACGCCGAAGCGTCGGAACAGTGGTACCGGCAAGCCTTCGCCGGATTTCTCGAATTGGAACAGCAGAGCCATGACGATAAATTGCAGTACCGCATCGGATGGATGCTCCTCCATGGTGTAGGGACTGGTAAAGATGAGACGGCAGCCAGGGAGTGGTTTGAACAGGCGTCCAAACTGGACAATCCCCACGCGCAGTACCAACTGGCCCGGATGATTTTCAATGATCCATCCTCTACACCGGAGCAGACAGCCCAGGCATTGGAGCGGCTGACAAAGGCGGCGGAAGCCGGCCAGGACTGTGCTCAATACGCGCTCGGCAAAATCTATCGGGATGGTCAGGGCGTGGAAAAAGACATTCAAAAGGCGGTGGCTCTGTTCACACTTGCGGCAACGAAGGAAAACAGCTTCGCCGCCTTTGCTCTTGGCAAGCTGTATCTTGCCGGTGACGCAGCCCTGCCCAGAGACCCGGCGGCCGCACTGAAATGGCTCACATACGCTGCGGAACTTGGGAACCAGTTTGCCCAGTACCGCCTGGGAAAACTGCTGCTGAAGGGAGACGACGGTATCCCAAAGGATGTAATAACCGCCATCCGCTGGCTTACTGCCGCGGCCAAACAGGAGAACGGGTATGCGGAATACGCCCTGGCTCTGGTCTATCTCACAGGAGAAGATGCACCCAAAGACAGCGTAAAAGCACTAAGTCTGCTGAAGCGGTCAGCAGGCCGGGGTAATCAGTTTGCGCAGTACCGGCTGGGCAAGCTGCTGCTCCAGGGGGAAGATGCGCCAAAGGATGTGAAAGCCGCCATCCGCTGGCTCACCGCCGCAGCGGAACAGGGCAATCAATACGCCCAGTATGCCCTCGGCAAGCTCTATCTGCTTGGGAAGGAGGTCCCAAAAGATAGATCCAGTGCGATCAAGTGGTTCCAGCTGGCAGCGGATCAGGGCAATGAATATGCTCAATATTTCCTGAAACACATGGATGACCGCTTGGGCCAGCCTCCTGTGGCGGCCGTCATTTCGCTGTTCCACCATCTGGCCAACATTTTCCAGGAGCAAAACCAACCACCGCCCTCCGGTGGCGTTCGGGTCGCGGTGGATCGGAAGCTCCTACGAAAAATCAAGGCGAAGAAGATCGCTCAGGGCCACAAGGCGGATGACCATGAGCCGGAAATGCAGCTATAAGGGAGGTAATCTTTTGAAACAGAAAGTGCAGTTTAAACAGCAGATTTTATTGGCGCAGCCAAAAGGCATTCAAGGGCTGAAAAGGCAAAAGCCAATCCCGTGCAGACCTGTTCTGTTCCACCGGAAACTCAAGGGAAGGAATCAGTGAGAGGCATATGAGGTATGAACCTGCGGACTCCCATTAATAGCCTCTGGAGCTTCAACAAGAAGTTCTGAAATCTTTTTCTCTTTTTCAGTTACCCTTTCAGGCACCTTTCCAGTCACACTATCGCTGTGGTCTATGGGCGTTGGGATCAAGTCCAAGAGCTCCGAAAGATGCCAACCAACCGAATGAATTAACACAGATTTGAGAGGCCGCATACTGCGGTCTCTTTTTTGATAAGGAGGGATGTAGCGTGCCATATATCCACTTCACAGAGGACCAAAAACTCCGTGCCAACTCCGTTGACCTGGTGGAGTTCCTGCGCCGGCAGGGAGAGAAACTCATCTCCTCCGGCCAGGACAAACGCCTCACCTCAGATCACAGTATTACTGTGCATGGGAATGAGTGGTATGATCATGCTGCAGAAAGGGGTGGCCATGCAATCTCCTTTGTCCAAAATTTCTACGGCCTGACTTACCCTGAAGCAGTGACCCGTCTGCTCAATGGTGAACAGGGGGAGGTGTATATACCGGCGGAGAAAAAAGAAAAAGAGCCGCCAAAGGAATTTGCCCTGCCTCCCTCAAACCAGGCCATGCGGCGGGTATATGCTTATCTGCTCCAGCAGAGGCACATCAGCCGGGAGGTACTAAGCGCTTTCGCACAGAAGGGACTGATCTATGAGAGCCGGGAATTGTCCATAGATCAGACAAAGGTGTATCACAACGCCGTGTTCGTCGGATTCGATGAACGCGGCGTTGCCCGTCATGCCCACAAGCGGGGGCTCTATACCCAAGGCAAAAGCTACCGGGGCAACATAGAGGGCAGTGATCCCCGGTGCAGTTTCCACTGGGTCGGTACCAGCGACCGTCTCTATGTATTCGAGGCCCCCATCGATCTGCTTGCCTTTCTCACCCTGTACCCGGACGGCTGGCAGCAGCACAGCTATGTGGCTCTCTGTGGTACGGCGGAACATGCCATGCTGTGGATGCTGGAGAAAAATCCAAATCTGCGGAAAACCATCCTCTGCCTGGACCACGACGCTGCCGGAATTGAGGCCGTCGGCCGGCTCTCGGATGTTCTGCGGGAGCATGGCTATTCTCAAATTGCCCCGCTGCAATCCGAATACAAAGACTGGGACGAGGATCTGAAAGCGCGGCATGGACTGGAGGCACAGCCCGCCGAGGAGCATCCGCAGTTTGTGGCGGCAGACCTCGTCTGCCAGCGAATCGGGACCAGGTGCAAGGAAGTTCAGCCGGACCGGGCGGCTTATCAAATCCCCGGCCTGCTCCTGCAGTACCGGAACGACCTTCATTGGGGACGCTTTGACCAGGCGATGGAGCACATGGAAACCATGGCGGCGCTGTCCCTCTCGGTGGTGCTGCGGGAGTGCAAACAGATGGGTACCGCGCTGACCGTTGAGCAGGGAGTCCGGTTTTTAGAAAGCCACATCCTGCCTCACCAGAACCGGAGTATCCTCAAGAACCGGGCGGATGAGATCGCCATGCAATTCCAAAGCGTATTGGCCAAGAACAATCGCCAGGGTATCCGTACCCAGGCAGAGAAAAAAGAGGTGGCCAGCGCATGGCTGGAGCTGGCCATCTCCTGTGCCAAGGTGCCGGTCAAGTACGAGGCCGACGAGATCAAACGGCGGCAGAAAGAGGAAAAGACCCAGAGGGAAACTGAGCCAGTGATGGCCTAAGCCTGAAACAGCAAAGCGGAGGAATGGCTCAGTCCCACTCCTCCGCATCTTCCTGGCTGCTTGTTTGTCTGCTGAGATATTCTGCCCGCTCCTGCTTATTGGCTGGCCGGGTTGCCTGCTTTCCACAGTCCGGGCATTGCTCCGGCAGTTCCGGCGCCTCAAACAGATAGTAGCAATGGTCACATGCGCAAATCAAAGCAATCACCTCATACCAATTTATTATAGCAGACAAAGCGAAAACTGAACATCCCCTTCTGATATTAAGGCGTAGATATCAAAAGGAGGATCATGTGCCAACGCAAGTTATAACACTTATCGTGGTAGGCGCCATCATGTTTCTCGTGATCGGCGGCCTCGCGTTTCTCTCCCATTACTATACCCTTGACGGAATCAAATCCAAGACTGTGGGCGACGGCCAGCACGGAACCGCACGCTGGGCTACCAAACAGGAGATTCGGCAGACCTATGCCCATGTCCCTTTTGAACCAGAGCTGTGGCGCAAGGGAGAGCATCTGCCGGAAAAGCAGGGCCTTGTCCTTGGCTGCGAAGGGCCCAAAGACCATGTTACAGCTCTGGTGGACACCGATGACATCCACGCCATGGTCACCGCCGCCAGCGGCGCCGGAAAGACCGCGTTCTTTTTGTACCCCAACATCGAATATGCCCTCGCCAGCGGGATGTCCTTCCTCTGCACGGATACCAAGGGCGACCTGTTCCGCAATTATGCCGGTATTGCCAAGGACTGCTACGGATACCAAATCGCCGTGTTGGATCTGCGTAATCCCACCCGCTCGGACGGCAACAACCTGCTTCATCTGATCAACAAGTACATGGATATCTATAAAGCCGACCCCAAAAACCTGGCGGCAAAGGCCAAGGCAGAGAAATACTCCAAGATCCTCGCCAAGACCCTCATCAACACCAGCGGCGGCGACAGCGCCCAGTATGGGCAGAATGCTTTTTTCTACGATTCCGCCGAGGGCCTTCTGACTGCCATGTTCCTGCTGGTGGCCGAGTACCTGCCCACCGAGGACGCGGACGGCAATCCCATTGAAAAGCGCCACATCGTGTCGGTGTTCAAGTTGGTGCAGGAACTGCTGGCCCCCAGCCGGGTGAAGGGAAAGAATCAGTTCCAGCTCCTGCTGGAAAAGCTCCCGCCTAATCATAAGGCCCGCTGGTTTGCCGGGTCCGCCCTCAACACGGCGGAGCAGGCCATGGCCTCCGTGATCTCAACGGTACTGTCCCGCCTAAACGCCTTCCTCGACTCGGAGATGGAGCAGATCCTCTGCTTTGACACCGCCATTGACGCGGAGAAGTTTTGCAATGAGAAATCCGCCATCTTTATCGTACTGCCCGAGGAGGACCAGACCAAGTATTTTATGGTCAGCCTGATCCTCCAAAACCTGTATCGGGAGATCCTCACTGTGGCCGACGAGAACGGCGGCCGGCTCAAGAACCGGGTGGTCTTCTTCGCGGACGAGTTGGGCACCTGCCCGCCCATTCAGTCGCTGGAACTGATGTTTTCCGCCTCCCGGTCCAGAGGACTCATGCTGGTGCCTATCGTCCAGAGCATTACGGGACAGCTGCAGAAAAACTATGGAAAAGAGGGCTCTGAGATCATCGTGGACAACTGCCAGGTCAACCTTTACGGCGGCTTCGCCCCGGCCAGTCAGACCGCGGTGGAACTGTCCAAATCTTTGGGCAGCCGGACGGTAATGAGCGGCAGTATCTCCCGCGGAAAAAACGATCCCAGCCAGTCCCTCCAGATG
>UMHZ01039880.1_pt1 | contig 14161 bp, 10 predicted proteins | sample 1965671 | NCBI WGS metagenome assembly UMHZ01 (sample SAMEA4836111, study PRJEB28245) | human gut metagenome | biome: gut microbiome; material: fecal sample | place: Denmark | collected 2008 | reverse complement strand
AAGTATATGTGAAAGTATCGAACACACGAAATAAGGAGGCAATTTAATGGACAATATGAAAGGCTTCGGCATGATGATTCAAGAGCTGAAGAAAAATCCAAAAACGATCGTTTTTACAGAAGGAACAGATGAGAGAATTCTTGAGGCAGCTTCCCGTCTTTTAGCAGGAAGCTTCCTTACACCAATTCTTGTTGGAAATAAAGAAGCAGTATTAGAAGCAGCTGAAAAGTATGGATACAACATCCGTGGCGGAGAGATCATTGATCCGGATGATTATGAGAGATTTGACGAGATGGTAGAACTGTTCTGCGAACTTCGTAAGAGCAAAGGTGTTACACCGGAGCAGGCAGCAAAGACACTTAAGAAAAACAACTATTTTGGAACCATGCTGGTTAAGATGGGAGTTGCAGACGCACTTCTTGGAGGAGCTACTTACTCTACAGCAGATACCGTACGTCCGGCACTTCAGCTGATTAAGACCAAACCGGGATCAAGCTGTGTATCTTCCTGCTTCATTTTGGTTCGTCCGTCAGCTACAGGTGAGAACGAAGTTCTTGCTATGGGTGACTGCGCGATTAATCTCAAACCATCAGAGGATCAGCTTGCAGAAATCGCATGGGAAGTTGCAGAATGTGGTAAACACTTTGGTATCGATCCAAAGGTTGCATTCTTAAGCTACTCTACACTTGGATCTGGAAAGGGTGAAGATGTAGATAAGATGCGTAATGCAGCAGCAAAAGCAAAAGAACTGTATCCTTCACTTCCGATCGAAGGAGAGCTTCAGTTTGATGCAGCTGTATCTCCGCGTGTTGCAAGAACAAAATGCCCGAACAGTGAAGTAGCAGGTCAGGCAAATACATTTATCTTCCCGGATATCAACGCAGGTAACATCGGATATAAGATCGCACAGAGACTTGGTAACTTTGATGCATACGGACCGATCCTTCTTGGTCTTAATGCACCGATCAACGACCTGTCCCGTGGATGCAATGCAGAAGAAGTTTATTCTATGGCAATCATCACAGCAGCACTCGTAGAAGACTAAGAGTATTGACAAATATTCAGACGAAAATTATAATATAACAAACAAGGGCGTTTTCAAAATGGATTGAGAACGCCCTTTTTGTGGATGCGATGAGCCAAGTGCAGATTTGTGCTTGCACAACGGATCTGCATTTGGCGAATGTACATCACCTGATGTTGGAAAAGGTAAAAAATCCTCTTGCAAGCAAGCTTGCATCGGCTTTCTGACCTTTTGACCCTGGTATCATCATTTTATTTATGAGTAGTAAAAACAGGAGGATTTGTATGAGTATGAAAAATTATACGAGAGAAGATATCCTGAATCTTGTCGAGGAAGAAGACGTGGGATTTATCAGGCTGCAGTTCACCGATATTTTCGGAACAATGAAGAATGTAGCGATTACAGTAAGCCAGCTTAAGAGAGCACTGGATAACAAATGTATGTTTGATGGATCTTCGATAGAAGGATTTGCCAGAATCGAAGAATCGGATATGTATCTGCACCCGGATCTGAATACATTTGAAATTTTTCCGTGGCGGCCGCAGCAGGGAAAGGTTGCAAGATTTATCTGCGATATTTACAGACCGGATGGAACAGCTTACGAAAGCGATCCGAGATATGTTCTTAAGAAGGTACTTTCCAAGACAAAAGAGATGGGATATGACTTTAACGTAGGACCGGAATGCGAATTTTTCCTGTTTGAGACAGATGATGCGGGAAATCCGACGACGATTTCCAATGAACGTGCAGGATATTTTGATCTGGGACCTTTGGACCAGGGAGAGAATGCAAGACGTGATATTGTTCTTACAATGGAAGATATGGGGTACGGTGTGGAGGCATCTCATCACGAGATGGCACCGGCACAGCATGAGATCGATCTGGAATATACAGAGGCGATGGATGCAGCAGACAATATCATGACATTTAAGCTTGTTACCAAAACAATCGCAAAAAGACACGGGCTTCATGCTACATTTATGCCAAAGCCAAAGGATGGTATCCATGGCTCAGGAATGCATCTGAATATGTCTCTGTCAAGAGATGGAAAGAATGTTTTTGCAGATGAAAAAGATCCGAATGGTCTGAGCAAGGAGGCTTACTATTTTATCGGCGGACTTATGAAACATATCAAAGCGATCAGCTTTATCACAAATCCGATCGTGAATTCCTATAAGAGACTGGTTCCCGGATATGAGGCACCGGTATATATTGCCTGGTCAGCGAATAACCGGACTCCTCTGATCCGTATTCCACGGGTATCAGGGGAAAGCACAAGAGTCGAACTCAGAAGTCCGGATGGGGCAGCAAATCCATATCTGGCACTTGCCGTATGTCTGGCTGCCGGAATGGAAGGAATTAAAAACAAGATCCTGCCGCCGGAGAGTGTAGATGAGAATATTTACGAAATGACAGATGTGGTGAAAAATGCACTTGGAATTGAGGAGCTTCCGGCAAGCTTAAGAGAAGCAATCACAGAATTCCAGAAAGATCAGTTTATGCAGGAAGTACTGGGAGAAGAACTGTCACAGAAGCTGATCGAGTCAAAGCGTGCAGAATACAGAGCATACCGCACTCAGGTTACAGAATGGGAAATTAATGAGTACTTACAGAAATTCTAAAGAAACTTTCCAATTCTAAAGGCAGGAGGCTGGTATTATGAGCAGTATTATTGTTGTATTTCCAAAAAAGGAGATTGCAACCAATATTCGCAATATACTGGTACGAAATGGATTTGACGTGATTGGTGTGGGGGTAACCGGAGCACAGGCGGTTCAATTGGCAGATAATCTGGATGATGGAATTGTAGTTTGTGGTTATAAAATGACAGATATGTTATATAATGAATTGAGAGATTATCTGCCGAGTACGATTGAGATGCTTTTGATCGCATCGCCGGAGAAATGCAGTGACAGGACGCCGGGAGTGATCAGCCTGTCGATGCCATTTAAGGTATTTGATCTGATGAACACGATCGAGATGATGGCACAATCGATTGGCAGGCGGAGAAAGAAAAGAAGAGCAGAGCTTAAGAACCGGAATCCGGAGCAGCAGGCACTTGTAAAAGAGGCAAAGAGTCTTCTGATGGAACGTAATAATATGACGGAGGAAGAAGCGCATCGCTATCTGCAGAAATGTAGTATGGAGAGCGGTGTCAATATGGTGGAGACAGCTCAGATGGTACTTAGTATTATGGCGGAATAAAGGAGATTAAAGAGGCAGGATATATGATTTTTACAAAAATGCATGGTCTTGGAAATGATTATGTGTGTATAAACTGCTTCAGAGAAAGGGTGGAAGATCCACCTGGATTTGCAAGAACACTTTGTGACAGGCATTACGGGATCGGAGCGGATGGTCTGATTCTGATATGTCCGTCAAAGGTGTCTGATTTTAAAATGGAGATATACAATTCGGATGGCTCTGTTGCCGGGATGTGCGGCAATGGCATCCGATGCCTGGGAAAATATGTATATGATTACAGACTTACCGGAAAGGAAACTCTCAGTATCGAGACGAAATCCGGAATTCGTAACATGCACCTTCATATTCAGGATGGGAAAGCCTGCGGTGCTATGGTAGATATGGGTGTTCCAAGACTGAACGCACACAGCATTCCAATCCTGAGCGAAAAGGATCTGGTGATCAATGATCCGATTGAGGTACAGAAGAAGAACTACCGCATGACCGGGATTTCGATGGGAAATCCGCATGCGGTAATCTTTTCAGAAGAGATAAACGGGATTTCTCTGGAAGAGACAGGAAGGGAGTTAGAATTTCATCCGAGATTTCCGGAGAGGGCAAATATCGAGTTCTGTCATGTGACTGCGAGGGACCGGATGGAGATCCGTGTGTGGGAGAGGGGTGTTGGTGAAACGCTTGCCTGCGGAACCGGAGCATGTGCAGCAGTTGTGGCTTCTGTGCTGAATGACTTGACAGATGAGGAAGTAATCGTTAAATTATTAGGTGGAGAGTTATCTGTCAGATGGGACCGTAAGGTGAATCATGTATTTTTGGAGGGACCTGCGGTTAAAGTATTTGATGGTGTACTATAAAGATCAAATCACAAAGGAGACGACATATGTACAGTGTAAATGAAAACTACTTAAAGTTACCGGGAAGCTATTTGTTTTCCAATATTGCCAAAAAAGTTGCAGCGTTCTCAGCAGCGAATCCGGATGCACCGATCATCCGTTTGGGAATCGGTGATGTAACACAGCCGCTTGCACCTGCGATCATCGAAGCGCTTCACAGTGCAGTTGATGAGATGGCACACGCAGAGACATTCCACGGATATGCACCGGATCTTGGATATGAATTTTTAAGAAGCGCGATCGCAAAGAATGATTTCCAGGCAAGAGGATGTGATATTGCTGCAGATGAGATCTTTATCTCAGACGGAGCAAAGAGTGATTCTGGAAATATCCAGGAGATCTTTGGACCTGACTGCAGAATCGCAGTAGGAGACCCGGTATATCCTGTATATGTGGATACAAACGTAATGGCAGGACGTACAGGAACTTACGATCCAAAGACAGAAACATGGAGCAATGTAATCTACATGCCTTGTACAGCAGAAAATGGATTTGTACCGGAACTGCCAAAAGAAGTACCGGATATGATCTATTTATGCTTCCCGAACAATCCGACCGGAGCGGCTATCACAAAAGATGAACTCCAGAAATGGGTAGATTATGCAAATAAAAACGGGGCAGTGATCATTTATGATGCTGCATATGAAGCATATATCACAGAGGAAGATGTACCACACAGTATTTTTGAATGTGAAGGAGCAAGAACCTGTGCAATCGAACTTAGAAGTTTTTCTAAGAATGCCGGATTTACAGGAGTACGTCTTGGCGCAACAATCATTCCGAAAGACCTTAAGTGTGGAGATGTGATGCTTCATTCGCTGTGGGCAAGACGTCACGGAACAAAATACAATGGAGCACCTTATATTGTACAGAAAGCCGGAGCTGCTGTTTATACAGAGGCCGGAAAAGCACAGATAAAAGAGCAGATCGCATACTATCAGAAGAATGCAAGAACGATTTATGAAGGTCTGAAGAATGCCGGATACACAGTATCCGGAGCAGTGAACTCACCATATGTATGGTTAAAGACGCCGGATAACATGACTTCATGGGAATTCTTTGATTTCCTTCTTGAAAAAGCAAATGTAGTTGGAACTCCGGGATCAGGATTTGGACCGAGCGGGGAAGGATACTTCCGCCTGACAGCATTTGGAAGTTACGAGAATACGTTGGAAGCGATCAAGAGAATTGAGAATATTTAATTGAAAATCTGGCTGCAGGGACGGGCGTCGGATCACGGTGTAGATTTGACGGTGGACTCTGGCGTGAACAGCCTGTAACATGAAAAGAAAGAGAAAAGTGTGATACCAGACTCATTCGACGGAAAATCTGATGATTTTCCATCTCAGGAGTCTTCGGAGTTTCGTACTTGGGGTACGAAATCCGATCACACTTTTCTCTTTTTTTCATTAACAGGCTGTAACACGCCGCCATATACCGCCAAATCCACACCGTGATCCGACGCCCTGGGCGCTGCAGCCAATTTAAAATGATACCTGGCTTTAAGCTTTATTCAACCGTTATGTGTGTCTATACCAAAACAAAATCACTCATAACATATAAGTCAGAACAAAAGTAAATATAATAAGAATGGATTTCAATTCTGAACAAACAATCCTTCCATCCACAGCGAGGCGCATCTATGATGCGCCAATGCGGAAGCTTTGAATAACGTAAGGGTGAAGTGGGGACGAGGTGACGGTTTCACGCCATTCGTAAGAGCCGTGCAGTCTGTTCATTTAATCGGGACGGAAATTGTGACCAGATTTCGTACTACAAGTACGGAATCTGAGGACTGCCTGAGCCGGAAAATCATCAGATTTTCCAGCGAATCAGTCCGGTGTCGCAACTTCCGTCCCGATTAAATTTTACAGAATGCAGGCGATGAAGACCGGCGTGAAACCGTCACCTCGTCCCCACTTCGCCCGTAACCTTATTCCAAACTTCCCCTAACCGGTATGAGACTCCGCTCCAATACCCCTTTCAGGTGAGCAATAGCGGTTCCGTAGTTCGTGATCGGTACGCCCTGATCTTCGGCGCATTTGAGGCGATACTGCATTTCGCGTTCGTTCAGGGTGCAGCCACCACAGTGAATAATGAGTTTATAAGGTGAGAGATCTACCGGGAATTCGGTTCCGCTTGTGAATTCAAAGTGCAGGTCTTTATTTCCGGTATGCTGGCGGATCCAGCGAGGAAGCTTCACTGTTCCAATGTCATCACATTGCCTGTGATGGGTGCAGCCTTCACAGACGAGAATTTTGTCACCATCTTCCAACTTGTCCAGCATCTGTGCGCCTTCGACCTGAAGCTTCAGATTTCCTTTGTATCTGGAAAGCAGGATGGAAAAAGAGGTCAGTGGAATATCTTCCGGTGTATCGGCAGACACTTTGGCAAATGCCTGGCTGTCGGTGATGACAAGGCGTGGCTTTTTGCCAAGAGACGAAAGTGTTTCCTTCAATTCTGTGTCACGGGTTACAATAGAGATTGCACCAGCCTCCAGTACATCGCGGATGGTCTGCTGCTGCGGGAGGATCAGACGTCCTTTTGGGGCGGCAGAGTCGATCGGGACGACCAGAACGACAAAATCATTTGGATTTAAAAGATCGCGGACGAGATATTTATCCTGATCTTCTTCCGGAGCCTGGCTTGCAATCAGTTCTTTTAATTCATGAACATGGTATCCGGTTACTGTGCTGACTTCGATACTGTTGGAAGCATCTATATGAAAAGAAGCATCCGGCATAGAATCCAGGTTCGGACAGACTGCGCCATTTTCAGCAGAAGAGCAGAGGTCAGATTTATTTTTTACCACAACGTAAGGGATCTTCTTATCCTGTATTTTCTTTAAGATGGATAAATCTTCTGGTGTCATGCCAAGAGAGGCATCGATTACCAGAACAGCGATATCTGTTTTGTTTAAAATCTGGTAGGCTTTTTTGACACGCAGTTCACCGAGTTCTCCGATGTCGTCAAGCCCCGGGGTGTCAATGATCACGACAGGTCCGAGGGGAAGAAGTTCCATTGCCTTTGGAACCGGATCGGTAGTTGTTCCGAGAACATCAGATACAATGGCAAGATTCTGTCCGGTGATAGCGTTGATGATGCTGGATTTTCCGGCATTTCTGCGACCGAAGATACCGATATGTACACGATCTGCAGAAGGGGTGCTGTTAAGACTCATAGTTTTTGTAATCTCCTTTTTTGTATTCTTTTTGCGCAGGAATTCCTTTGCAGTCAGTTTGAATCTGAAAATAGTGTAACACATATACTATAGAAAATCAATTTTGTGAAAATTTACTTAAAAGAAACATATAAAACTGGCAATTTTGGATAAAAGTTTCATTGACTAAAGTGTGAAAGTACGGTAAAATAATCACAAGTTCATAAAGAACAGAACAGACAAGGATGTCGCATCAGATGCGGCATCCTTTTTGTATTTCAGAAAAGAAAGTAATCAGAAGTGCAAAGTAATTTCTCAAACAATCCCGGGAACGAGAGAGTGTCTGCGGACGGAAATGCAAGGGCGCATTACAAAAGAATTTGTGATGCGCCCTTACGTTTTCACTACACAGTTAAGGAGGATTATTATTATGAAAAAAAGATTAATAGCAGTTTTAATGTGTGCAGCAATGGTAACAGTACTTGGAGCAGGATGTGGAAGTAAAAAAGAAGATACAAAGGAAACCTCTGATACAAAGAAAGAATATACAGAAGACGAGCTGAAGGACAGCATGAAAGGTGTCAAACTGAAAGTCGGAACAACCGGACTTTTCGGACCATTTACATACTATGATGAGGACGGAAAGACGCTGATCGGATATGATGTTGATCTGTTAAATGATCTGCAGGAGCTTCTGGGATTCGAAATCGATGGTGGCCTCCAGGCAATGGATTATTCGGCACTTACTACTTCACTTGCTGAAAATAAACTGGACATCGGAGCAGCAGCACTTTGTGCAACAGATGAAAGAAAAGAAGTTATGGACTTCAGTGATATCTATTGTGATTCCGGTCAGGTCGTTATGGTAAATAAAAATGACGATAAAGGAATTAAGAGTGTTGATGATCTGAAGGATAAAAAAATAGCCGTTGAAAAGGGAACCGCATCTCATACTTATGCAAGCAAGAACCTTACAAGTGCAACGCTTGAAGTACATGACACGATCACAACTGCATATGAATCTTTGGAGCAGGGAAAAGTAGATGCTGTTATTCAGGATGGACCTGGAGCATATTTCTATATTAAGACAACACCGGACAGCAACCTGGAGGTAGTCGGGGATGAGTTTAATCAGGGCCAGGCACCGTATTGCGTAGCAATTTCTAAAGAATGCAAATATTATGATGAAATCAATGCAGCTGTAAAGGTACTGATTGATAATGGCACAACAGATGAACTCTATGCGAAATGGTGTGAATAATCAAAGAACAGACAGCAACTAAAAAGAAGATAGGATGAGATAGTATATGGATATGACTTTTTTGAATGTTTTACTTCCAATGATGTTTGAGGGATTAAAACTTACGATTTTAATTGCTGTTGCCGGTATCACAATTGGCTTCCTGATCGGAAGCCTCTGTGGATACCTGCTTCAGTCGAAATATAAAATAGGGAAAGCAATTGCAGAAGTTTACATTTGGATCATTCGTGCGACACCACTTATGGTGCAGGCTTTATACGGATATTTTGTAATTCCGAAGCTTTTGGGTGTCGATATTGGAAGCACTGCAGTGGGAATTGGCGTTATCGCACTGAATTCCGGTGCATTTATTTCAGAAATTGTAAAAGGTGCGTTGATGAGCATTGATCCGGGACAGAAAGAAGCAGGTGCATCACTTGGACTTACAAGTGCACAGACGATGATCCATCTGGTTATCCCACCGGCATTTAAAGCGGCACTTCCGGCATTATTTAACCAGTTTATCATTTCTGTTAAGGATACCGCACTTTTATCTGCGATTGCGGTTAATGAGATCACGCATCAGGCACAGGCGTATGCAGCGTTGAGCTTTAAAGCAATTCCTACATACACAGCACTGGCAGCGTTTTATCTGGTGATACTTTCGGTACTGATAATTGTCCAGAAACAGATAGAAAGGAAAATGAGGTGATTGGTATGATTAAAGTAAATCATTTGTCGAAGAAATTTGGGAACCTGGAGGTATTAAAGGATATCAATCTTGATATCAATGAAGGTGAAGTGGTCTGTATCATCGGACCTTCCGGATCGGGAAAGAGTACTTTCTTAAGATGCATCAATCAGCTTGAAAGACCGACAGGAGGAACCGTACAGTATGAGGGAAAGAATCTTCTCGATAAGAATTGTGACATCCGCAAATTCCGTGAGGAAGTCGGAATGGTTTTCCAGAAATTCAATCTGTTTCCGCTTAAGACCGTTGTTCAGAATGTTATGATGGCACCAATCCTTACCAAACACATGAATAAGGAAGAAGCGCATGCAAAAGCACTGGAACTTCTGGATAAGGTAGGATTAAAGGATAAAGCGGATGTATATCCGAGTACACTTTCAGGTGGACAGCAGCAGAGAGTTGCCATTGCAAGAGCACTGGCAATGGAACCGAAAGCGCTGTTGTTTGATGAGCCGACATCGGCGCTGGACCCGGAACTGGTAGGAGATGTACTTGATGTTATGAAATCTCTTGCGAAAGAAGGAATGACGATGATCGTTGTAACACATGAAATGGGCTTTGCACGTGATGTGGCAGACCGGGTCATCTTTATGGCAGACGGATATGTTGTTGAAGAAGGCAGACCGGATGCAATTTTTACAGCACCAAGAGAGAGAAGGACGCAGTCATTCTTATCCCGTGTTCTTCCGGCAACTGCATAAATAAGACGTTTTGTAAAAATTATTGATATACTACTCATAAAGGGGCAGGTGAGAGCTTGCCCCAGTGTAAAAAAGATCAAGAAAATGAGTAAAATACTTCCATTGACTTTCCTATATCCGATTGTTAAAATAAGAAGAAAGCTAAAGAAGGGACCTTCGCCATACGGCGGAGGTGTTTTTGGCTTATAGAAAAATATAATTTCTATATTATGATGTAAGTGTCAAAAGTATCAATTGCGTTTGTGCTCGCACAAATAAGCAATTGATACTTATTGACACTCACATCATATTATTAAAAAGCTGGAGATGGTGTGTATGGAGACACCACTGTAAAAGGAGTGTAGAAAAGATGGAAAAGAAGAGGAGTAATTTTACCGGCTCGATCGGATTCGTGCTGGCGGCTGCGGGAAGTGCAGTCGGGCTGGGGAACATCTGGAGATTCCCGTATCTGGCAGCAAAAGGTGGAGGCGGAGTGTTTATTCTGTGCTATGTGGTACTGGCACTTACCTTTGGGTTTACGTTGCTGACAACAGAGATCGCGATCGGACGTAAGACAGGACAGAGTCCGCTTACTGCATATGAACAGATGCATAAAGGATGGGGAGAAATCGGTGTGCTTGCATGTGCAGTACCGGTTATCATTCTTCCATATTATTGCTCGATTGGTGGATGGGTACTCAAATATTTGTCGGCATTTCTCACAGGTCATGGGGCGCAGGCAGCAGAAGACGGATATTTTACAGGCTATATTACACAGGTCGGACAGCCGATCATATGGATGCTGATCTATGTGCTTATTACGGCAACGGTTGTTTATAAAGGAGTAAATAAAGGAATTGAAAAATACAGTAAGATTCTGATGCCGATCCTGTTTGTACTGATTGCGGGAATTTCTGTATTTTCCCTTACCCTGAAACATACAAATGCAGATGGAGTGACAAGAACCGGTATGCAGGGACTGGCGATTTACCTGATCCCGAATTTTAGAGGGATGACGGTTAAAAGTTTCCTTTCGGTTGTGATGGATGCATTGGGACAGCTTTTCTTCTCGATCAGCGTGGCGATGGGAATTATGGTTACTTACGGATCCTATGCGAAGAAAGAGACCAATCTGATGAAGTCGATCAACCAGATTGAGTTTTTTGATACGCTTGTAGCGCTTCTGGCAGGACTTATGATCATTCCGGCTGTTTATACTTTTATGGGAACCGAAGGAATGTCTGCAGGACCGGGACTGATGTTTGTATCTCTGCCAAAAGTATTTAAAGCAATGGGGGCAGCAGGAGTGTTGGTAGGAATTGTATTCTTTCTGATGGTATCTTTTGCAGCGGTTACTTCTTCTGTATCTGTTATGGAGGCAATCGTATCAAGCATGATGGATAAATTCCATGTATCCAGAAAAAAAGGAACGATCCTGACTACTTTATATGGAATGATCGTTGGTGTGATCGTATGTCTTGGATACAACAAGCTTTATTTCGAACTGAAACTTCCGAACGGCACGGTAGCGCAGATTCTGGACGTGATGGATTATATCAGCAATAACTGTCTGATGCCGATGGTGGCACTGCTTACCTGTATTCTGATCGGATGGGTTGTAAAACCAAAAGTGATCATCGATGAAGTGACACTTGGCGGATACAGGTTTGGCAGAGAAAAGCTTTATGTTGCAATGATCAAGGTAATTGCACCGTTGATGCTTCTGATTCTTTTAGTGCAGTCCGTAGGATTATAAAAAGAAAATTTCAGAAAAGGCTTGACATTTAGTGGAAAATAAATTATTGTAAGTTACAGATTTTGGTGTGTAACTGTACGGCAGGCATTAACCATACATAGATATTATTTTGATATTTGTGTGGGTTAGTGCCTTTTTTGCGTCAAAAATTCGGATAAAAGGCTTCCACGAAAGAAAATAATATCATAGGCATAAGCCAGGTAATTAAAATTTCTTGAGGAAAAGGAGTACATGCAATGAAAGACAAAATTTTTGGCGTATTGCAGCGAGTAGGAAGATCCTTCATGCTTCCAATCGCAATTCTTCCGGTAGCGGGTCTGCTGCTGGGATTCGGTAGCTCGTTTACCAATGCTACCACAATCCAGACTTATGGTCTGGAGAAAATTTTAGGAGACGGAACCATCCTGAATTCGTTACTCATTATCATGAACAAAGTAGGAAGTGCTGTATTTGACAACTTGCCACTGATTTTCGCGGTTGGAGTTGCAATCGGTATGGCAAAGAAAGAAAAAGAAGTAGCGGCACTTTCTGCATTGATCGCATTCTTTGTTATGAATGTTGCAATCAATGCAATGCTTGTGATCACAGGAGAGATTACCGCAGATGGAACGATCGCTTCGAATGTACTGGAAGGAACCATCACTTCTGTTTGCGGAATCCAGTCCTTACAGATGGGTGTGTTTGGTGGTATTATTGTAGGACTTGGTGTTGCTGCTCTGCATAACCGTTTTCACAAAATCGTTCTTCCAAATGCGTTATCATTCTTCGGAGGATCCAGATTTGTTCCGATCATTTCTACACTGGTGTACATGTTTGTTGGGATTGGAATGTATTTTGCCTGGCCGGTTGTACAGAATGGAATTTATGCACTTGGCGGACTGGTAACCGGAAGCGGATATCTGGGAACCCTGATTTTTGGTATTATTAAGAGGGCTTTGATTCCGTTCGGACTTCATCACGTATTTTACATGCCATTCTGGCAGACAGCAGTCGGTGGAACAATGGAAGTTGCGGGACAGATGGTACAGGGAGGACAGAACATCTTCTTTGCACAGCTTGCTGATTCTGCAAATATCGCACATTTCAGCGCAGATGCGACCAGATATTTCTCAGGTGAATTTATCTTTATGATCTTCGGACTTCCGGGAGCGGCACTTGCGATGTACCGCTGTGCAAAACCGGAAAAGAAAAAACAGGCAGGAGGACTTCTACTTTCTGCAACACTTGCCTGCATGATGACGGGTATTACAGAGCCGCTGGAATTCTCATTTCTTTTTGTTGCACCGGCACTTTTTGCTGTACAGGTAGTGCTTGCAGGTTCTGCTTACATGATCGCGCATATCCTGAATATAGCAGTAGGACTTACCTTCTCTGGTGGTTTTCTGGATCTGTTCCTTTTCGGTATCCTGCAGGGAAATGCAAAGACAAGCTGGCTTCGGATCATTCCGGTTGGAATTATTTATTTCTTCCTGTATTACTTTATCTTCAGTTTCCTGATCAAAAAGTTTAACTTCAAGACACCGGGACGTGAAGATGATGATACAGAGACAAAATTATATACAAAGGCAGATGTAAATGCCAGAAAAGAAGCAGGAAAAGAAACAGCAGGGAATACAGGGACCGCAGATTCGGTAAGTGAGGCAATCACACAGGGGCTTGGCGGAAAGAAAAATATCAGTGATGTGGATTGTTGTGCAACAAGACTTCGTATCACAGTTCATGACGCAGCCCGCGTAAATGATGAGATCATCAAGACAACAGGTTCCAGAGGAATCGTGAAAAAGGGACAGGGTGTCCAGATCATTTATGGTCCGCAGGTAACTGTGATTAAGTCTAAACTGGAAGATTATCTGGAAACAGCTCCGGATGAATATTATGAGAGCGCTGCTGTGTCAGAAGAGAATTCAGTTGAAGAAAATACAGATACTGTAAATGAAAATAATGAAACCCAGGAAAAAGTGGTAAATACAATTGTTGTATCTAGTCCGATCACCGGTATGGCAGGCGATATTACAACCTGTCCGGATGAAGGATTTGCAGGAAAAATGATGGGTGACGGAGCTGTTGTTACACCGGAAGATGCTGTGATCTGCGCACCGGAAGATGGAGAAGTGCTTTTCGTATTTGAAACAAAGCATGCACTTGGGTTCCAGACAGAAAGCGGACTTGGCATGCTGCTTCACATCGGTATTGATACCGTATCTCTGAACGGTGAAGGATTTGAAGTATTTGTAGAAAATGGTCAGAAAGTGAAGAAGGGGGATCCGCTTATGAAGATCGATATTCCATTCCTGACTTCGCATGCACCGTCTCTTTGTTCACCGGTACTTTGTACAGAACTGGAAGAGAATCAGAGAGTACGTCTCCTTGCGACGGGAGAAGTTAAAGCTGGCGATCCACTATTTGCCGTAGATACAGTAGAATAGAACAGCGAAAGCTGTTTTAATAATGGCGT
>UMHZ01047912.1_pt1 | contig 14320 bp, 7 predicted proteins | sample 1965671 | NCBI WGS metagenome assembly UMHZ01 (sample SAMEA4836111, study PRJEB28245) | human gut metagenome | biome: gut microbiome; material: fecal sample | place: Denmark | collected 2008 | reverse complement strand
AGTAGTCTATCTTAAAGCACTGGAAAGAATGAAAAAGCACCTTGCTATCAAAGATAATCAGCTGATTTGCAATACAGATTCCGGAAAAGATTTAAGTATATCAGAAGATTTGTACCAATATATTATGAATATATTAGAAAACTGGAATAAAGGAATAAAAGGGAAGCAATATAAAATCATCAAGACAGATGACGGCTACGACATTAAGCCTATCATTCAAAAGTAAATTTTCGCTTTACTCTTCCCCCTCCCCGAGCCCATTGAAAGCTTCATGCAGCGGCTATTTACGCTAAAAACAAGTATCGCTGTTAAACCAAGCATTACGCTCAGTTTAACAGCGATACGTTTTTTATAGTACGACTTTCGCCGTCGTTAATTTATCATTCAGCTATAAGTGAGAACTCTGCACCCGAGGCGAAGTCTTGACCACGCTGCTCGTTCAGTGCACGCAGGCGGATGTAGCGAGCTTTCACCGGCTTATCGAACATGATGCGCTGAGTTTCTGCAGAGTTCTTGAAAGAACCCTTGTTTACCGGGCTTCCCCAGTTCTTGCCGTCGTTGCTTACATAGATTTCGTAATCCTTGATGCGGCCGTTGGCGCTGTCCTGACGAGGCTGGTAAACGAAGCCTTTCAGAGTCTTGGTCTGCGAAGCGTCGAAGTCAATCCAGTGAGGATAGTTGGCTACGGTTACAGAGTACATGGTGTGCCAGTAGGTATTAGGATTACCGTCTACAAGGAATGTGGCTTCTCCTTCTTTCGGCTCGAATGATGAGCAGAACATTACATCGAGAGGAATGCTGGTTATCTTGTCGAAACTCATATTCATCTTGAAGTAAGGTGAGTCTTTGTACCATGCTGTTACAGTACCTTCTTGCGTGAAGTTGAACGGCTGAGTGTAAACCTGAGCTTTCTTCTTTCCGCTTACCGAGTACATGATGGTGCGGCTCGCATCTGCCGAGCGGAGAGTTACGTCGCCTTTGGCATTGCGTACTATGGTGATAGGACGCACACCCGAAAGTGATGCGTTGACTACTGCCGGAGCATTGCCGTTGGTAACGGGGCGGATAGCGAATCCGAAGCTATAGCTGTCGCTAAGTGTACGGTCGGGTTTAAGCGGGCCGCCTTGTCCACAGCTGGCACCTCCCAATCCGGTTACTTTAGCGTCGAGGTGGAGATAAACTCCGTCGCTCTTTACAAGCTGATAGGGGTGGGGCGCTACGGTAAGTTGCTGTTGGCTCCAAGGAAGTGCAGAGGCAGACATTACGCTATCGGCAATGAACGCTGCTCCGTATCCGTTGTTGTCGGTGAGGGCGCACCAGCGAACTTCTTCACGGTTACCCATAGACTGAGGCTTAGGAAGCATGATGTCCTGTTCGCCCACGATGCCTTTATGACGCTCTATGAACTGTCCGGTCTTACGGTCGGCATAGTTATTTACCGGTCCGCGTCCGTAGTATTCAAAGTTCTTCAGTGCTGTAGGCAATTTCATTACATATCCTATGCGAGGCAATACCACGTTTGTCTGGTTGGCAGAGATAGTGCTCTGAAGTTCTATGCTTCCGTCAGGATAGATGGTGTAAATCTGTGTGGTGATGAACTTGAAGTCGTTTTCGCCCAACTTCTTTACGCCTTCTTTAAATGTATATGCCTTTTCTGGAGTACGGTCGCGGTTGCCATAGTTCTGGGCGCATCCTTCTTTGCCTTGGCTTTCTACGGTGAGGCTTATCTGCAAAGCACCATTGCCTTTCGATGCCAAGATGTTAGGTTCGCCTATTACACGGTGCTGTAAGTCGTACAAACCATTCTGGAACCATGCTTTAGGATAGCCTATACCTGCGTCGTTATCGGTAGGCGCACGGAAGGCATCGAGCTTAGGTCCGTTACCGTCGGTTATGATGCGCTGTGTTCCGTATGTCAGTTCGCTGATAGCTCCTGTAAGTTTATCGAACTTCACGCTGAAACCTGTGCCGGTTACGCATATAGAGTTGCCGTCGTTGGTGTATTCTACAAACTGTTTTCCTTCGCCAGTGTTCTGTTCTTCTAATGAAGGAGCGGCTTTTTCGGCACCTTTCACGCGGAGCTGTTCTTCCATCTGCACGTAGCCTTTCTTAGCCCACGGCATGTCTTTGCCTTGCAGGAACTGAACTTTTACAAAGTATTCTGAAGCGGCATCGAGCTTGCTGTAGTCGTAATCGAGAGTGTAAGTTACGCGTTCGCGCGGACCTACAGGCATCTTAGGACCAGTGAGAGACTGATCGGCCAATACGCACTGACCGTCTTTCCACAAAGACCATACTATCTGATAGCGAAGCGGTTCGAAATAATTCTTGTTGAATATCTCAATGAGACCTTTCTTGAGGTCGATAGCTTTAACGCCTACGTTCTGATATACTTTCTTCACTTCGAAGTACTGAGCCTTGGGCGAGAAGTCCGGACGCAAGATACCGTTCATACAGAACATACCGTCGTTAGGCTTGTTATCGTAGCCAAAGTCGCCTCCGTAGCCCCAGAAGCGGTCGCCAGTCTTAGGGTCGTAACCATACATAGCCTGGTCTACCCAGTCCCAGATAGCACCACCGATAAAGAAGTTAGTGCTTTCTATGGCATTCCAGTAGTCGATAAGGTTTCCTACTGCGTTACCCATAGAGTGAGCGTATTCTGATACGTGGAACGGATATTTGATATCGTACTTGCCTGTTACGGCTGCCTGCATCCATCCGATAGAAGGATACTGGTTAGAACCCATATCTACGATGCTATTGTTGCGCTCGTACTGCACAGGGCGGCTTGTATCGTAAGTTTTGATAGCTTTATACGCTTCTACAAAGTTTACGCCCGGTCCGGCTTCGTTACCCAAACTCCATATTACTACCGATGGATGGTTAACGGTGGCGTGTACCATTTCCATGTTTCGTGCTACAGTAGCGTTCTTGAACTCTGGCACGTGCGACAAGCTCGCCTTGCCATAGTAATACTGATGGCTTTCTATGTTTGCCTCGTCTTCGAGGTAGATACCGTATTTATCGCATAGGTAGTACCAATAAGGAGCGTCAGGATAATGGCAGTTTCGTACATGATTAATGTTGCCTCGCTTCATGATGAAGACTTCTTCCAGCATCTGTTCGCGCGGAATGTAGTGACCTGTAGCGGGGCTTGTTTCGTGGCGGTTCACACCTTTCATCTTGATAGTCTTACCGTTAAGGTAGTAGTAACGTCCTGCCAATCCGAACTCGTCGTCTTTAGCGGCAGTCTGCTTTATTTCTATCTTGCGGAATCCCACGGCTGTAGAGAATGTTTCTACCACTTTTCCTTTCTTGTCTTTCAGTTCGCCCACAAGTGTATAGCGGTAAGGAGCCTCAGCGCTCCAAGGCTTAACTTTATCGCCTGCCTTGAGAGTTACGGTAGCTGTCTGCTCGCCTTTTTTCTCCAAATCGCCTACGGTAGCTGTAGCGCTAACGCCCGGCACCAGAGTATTTTCGTCAGAATAGAGCTTGTTGGCATAGAGTGTATAGTCGATGGTATATCCCTTAGCCGCTTTGTTGGTAAGGTTACGAACGTCGGCAGATATGCAGAGCGAAGCATCTGTGTAAGAAGCGTCGTAATCGGGGATAGCCTTAAGATCGCGCACCTGAATCTGCGGTTTGGCGGTAAGCGATACGCTACGGAATATACCCGGCAGGCGGAACATATCCTGACTTTCGAGGAACGAGCCGTCGCTGTGGCGGTAAACTTCTACAGCCACTACATTCTCGCCTTTCTTATTAAGATAAGGTGTGATATCGAACTGAGCCAAGTTTCGCGAGTTCTTAGAGAAGCCTACATAACGTCCGTTTACGTAGAGGTAGAAGAATGAATCAACTCCGTCGAAATTGATATACACATTCTTGTCTTTCCAGTCGGCGGGCACGCTGAATGTGCGTCGGTATGCGCCCACTTCGTTGCGGTTTTTATAGGTCATCCAGTCGTGGGGCGGAGTACGCATTACGCCACCTTTCCAGTCGCCCTCTGCCACTTTATGCTGGAAGATAACGCGCTGGTTAGAGTAAAGCGGTTCGCCGTACTTAAATGTCCCGTCTTTCTGAATACCTACGATGTTCCAGTTCATGGGCACTGTAACCTTATCCCATGCCGAAGCGTCGAAGTCGGTTCGATAGAAGTCTTTTACTCTTTCCTCAGGATTCTTAGACCAATGGAAAAGCCACTCTCCGTCGAGCGTTCTCCAGAGCGAACTGTTTTCGGGCAGTACTTTACGTGCCTCGTCTACACTTCCAAACGAGAAGAACCACGCATGTGGTTGCTGTTTGTTATACGCTAAAGAGTCGGGACTTTGCCATTCCCATCCCGATGGGGCGGTAGTGTCACCATAGTAATAACCTCCCAACGGTGGAACTCCTGCCCATACCGGCAGTGAAAGAGCTCCGAGTAAGAGCATTAGGTTTCTTTTGTACATAGATTATAGATTTTATTTTAGGGTTTGTAATTTTAAAAATTGCAATTAGGCTTTCAAAATCTGCTCTAAACGCATGCGTAAGTTTGAGATATTTATAGGCTTCGTCATATATTCAGTCATGCCGCAGTCGTAGCCCTTCTGCTCGTCATCCGGAAAGGCTCGGGCGGTAAGTCCTATAATAGGTACGGTGGCCGATAACTTTCTTATTTCGCGTGTAGATTCATATCCGTCCATGCCAGGCATTGAGATATCCATCAATACTATTTGCGGTCTGTGTTGTGCGAACAACTCTACGGCTTCTTTTCCTTCCCATGCGTGCAGCAAATTGTAGCTCTTAGATAGTATCGCTTCGAGTAGTTTGTAATTGCTTGCATTGTCTTCCGCTATGAGGATGCTTTTTTTGTCTGCCATAGCTGTAATTGTATTGTTGTTATTCATAATTCCCCCCCCCATATATATGAGGTTAGATGTCTTTTAAATGTTATATGTTTTCTTCATGGTTATTTGTTTGCTCTTCGGATGTAGGGTCTATCAAAGGAACGGTAAACATGAATCGTGCCCCTTCGGTATACGAGGTGTCGAGCCATATCTTTCCGCCCAATCGCTCAATGATCACTTTACAGAGCGAGAGACCGAGGCCCGTACCCTGTATATATTGGTTGAGCTTAACAAAGCGTTCGAATATCTTTTCAGCTTTATCTTTAGGAATACCCATACCGGTGTCGCTTACTGATACTGTTAATGTATTCGTTTTTTCGTCGGCAACGAAGCTAAGTAGTATATGTCCCTCCTTAGTAAACTTGCTGGCGTTGGTAAGCAGATTTATTACTACCTGTCTGAACTTCGTGGTATCGATTCTGGCAGGCAGCGACTTTACGGGATAACTCTCCTTATATTCTACATGCTCCAACGGTCTTGCTTGTTCTACCGATACCAAGCAACTGTGGCACAGCTGCACTATGTCGCACTGGCTATAATCCAGTTCTATATGTCCAGCTTCTATCTTCGACATGTCGAGGATATCGCCGATAAGGTTTAGCAGAAGGTCAGAGTTTTCCTTTATTATTCTTCCGAATTCCGCTTTTTCTTCTTGCGAGTATTCGTCCATGCTTTGCAGCTCTGAGAAACCTACTATTGCGTTGAGCGGAGTACGTATTTCGTGACTCATGTTCGCTATGAACGCTGACTTCATACGGTTGGCTACTTCCGCCTTATCCATAGCTATCTCCAGCTCTCTGTTCTTTTTGTTGAGAGCGTTCTTCAGGCTTCTGATATGCGCGATATAATATATGGCAATGAGTAGCCCGATGGCTAACGCCAATATTATCGATGCCACCCAAAGTATTACGTTGCGGTTCTTCTGATAGAAATTCTCGCTGGAGTTTATGATGATAGAGTTTGCCGGTACCTTATCTATTGGCAGACCGAAATGGTCAAGTCGTACCTGATCGAAAGTGTATGTGTTATGGCGGATTATAAACAAATCGTTGTTTGGCGCTTTCTTTGTAAGATATTGATAAGCTAATTTTGCAAGTTCTTTGCCGGATAGCGAATACTCTGGAGTATAACCGCCTATTGCCCAATTGCCCATGCCTACGGATGACAGCGAGAAAGCGGGTATATGTGGTGCCGCTTTACTGATAGGGCCTGTTGTGTTTGCCAATACATAGTTATCGCTACTGTCTATTCGCCATGTACCCAATAGCAATGTGGTGTGGGGCGGCAACTTCTGTATCTGAGTGCATACTTCGAACACAGTACTGCGTCTGCCGTCAATAAGTATCAAGTTCAAGTCTTTGTACTTTTCTACCATCGTTTTTCTGACCAAAGCCTGAAGCGTAAGGCCCCCTAACGTGAAGTCGGAAAGAAAAGCTATGTTCTTTGTGCCGGGATAGAACTTGCGAATCAGTTCGATGTTGCGCTCTACATCGTATTTGTAGAATATACCGCCTACAATGTTGAAGTTAGTAAAGGAAGGATATTCCTTGCTGTTCGGCATAAATGTGCGCAGGTTTATGTCTTTTTCTTTAGGAGCCTCTATAGCGTTTGTGCCTATCATAGCGCCCATTGACGGGGTTTTGCGTGCCATGTCTGAGGTTTGCGAGAGGAATGATGCCCACGCTTCTTGTCCTAACAATATAATCAGATTGGGAGGTGTGGCTTTGTGGTTCTCAAGCAGTTTTGCCATTCTGTCTTTCCATAGCATACCTTCCGACAAGTTCTTACAGTTCATGTTCTCAATGCAGATGTTTGCCGTATATCCTGTCAGTCTTTCGTATTCTTTGAAGAAATCCTTTAGGTTTGCGTTTGTTTTCTCTGTATCTGGATTGTACGATGTGATAATCAGAATACGCTCGTTCTCAATGTTTTCGGCTGCTACGCTGATACTTAACAAGCATAGCATACAGCAAAATAGCGCTTCTAGAATGACATTGTAAGCTTTCATATAAATAATGCCTATAGAGTTTTCTCTTTTAAATAACTTGGAAGCAACATGCTATTGCAAGTGCTTGCAACTTTATGGTGTCTCAATTGTTTAGGAATCAATTCTTAATAAAACAACTGCGAAGCTACTAATTTTACATGAGCTTACAAACGGATTGTGTGTAAAAGTTAAAATGATGATATTTTTTTGATATGAGTTAATTTCAATAAAAAAGAAGGCGTGCATTTCTACACACCTTCTTAACTTGTCTCTAATTTTTATTACAATAATAGCCTTCTCTATTTTTTATTAAATCTCATCTGGCCATGGACATGGCTGATGGGTGTTCTTGAATGAAGGGCGTTGGGCATTTACTTTACGTAGGTACTCGCCTAATTCTTTCGATAGCCTCTTTACGATATCGGGATGACGTGCTGCTTGGTTATCTTTCTCGCCTATGTCATTAGGAATATTGAAGAGCTCTTTCTTACCGGTTTCGTAGTAGTACACCAATTTCCATTCGTCTTTGCGTATAGCACAGTTCAGGTTGATGCCGGCTCCGTCGTTTCCCCAGATATTTGGGAAGTTCCATACAAGCGATCGGCTTTTAGGGGTATGGCCGGTTTGTTTTAGCAGAGGCATAAAACTGATACCGTCTATGGGGTTTACTGTAGTGTACTTCTTTACGCCTGCCATTTCAAGGATAGTAGGGTAGAAGTCTTCTATCATCAGATAATCGTCGCATCGACTTCCGGCTTTTACTTCGCCTGGCCAGCGTACTATCATTGGCTCGCGTATTCCTCCTTCGTACATTGAGCCTTTGCCGCTGTTAAGTGGATAGTTCTGAGTATCTTTTGGCCCGTCGCGCCATTCCGGTTCGGCTGCCAGCCCGCCATTATCGCTCATGAATATCACGATTGTGTTATCGGCTTCACCGTTCTTGTCGAGCCAATCGAGTAAGTCGCCCAGACTTTTGTCCATGCCTTCTATAAGCGAGGCGTAGGCGGCTTCTTTATCACTTAGTCCTTTACGCACGTATTTTGGGAAGAAACGCATGTCTTTGTCTACTGGCACATGGATGGCGTAATGCGCCATGTACAGATAGAATGGCTGGTTATAGCGTTTGGCCTTATCGAGTGCTTTGATAGCCTCTTGCGTAAGAGCTTCAGTGGCGAAGATGCCTGTTCCCCAATAATTCTCCAGTCCCGGAATAGACATCAGTGAAGTTGCTTTGCCATCTTTTGTGTGACCGTAGTTTCTTTCGCTCAGATATGTTGCCAGTCCTCCGGCTGCGTGTCCTGCTATATTTACTTCAAATCCCCAATGGGCGGGGTTCTCTCCCGGAGTGTCTATGGCTCCAAAGTGCGCTTTTCCGCAGTGAATGGTATGATAGCCGCTATTCTTCAGTAATTGTACGAACGAGGTTCCAACGAAGGTGTTGTTTATACCTTCTACTTGACTTACTCCGTTATAGTTCCAATCCGGCAGTTCTAGCGTCTGGCTTTTGCGGTCGGTTGTCTTATCTCGCTCCAGAGTCCAGTTTGTTACTCTATGGCGGGCATTGTTAGAGCCGGTTATAAGGCTGCATCGGGTAGCCGAGCTTAGCGGACAGGCATAGGCTTGGGTAAACATCATACCTTGGCTTGCCAGTCGCTCCATGTTTGGCGTTTCGAATATCTTATTATAATGAGTCTTTTCTGTCCAGAAAGGCACTGAGGTATCTTGCCACCCCATGTCGTCTACCAGAAATAAGATAATATTGGGGCGTTTGTCTTGGTGTACCGCATTGTTTGCCACAACCGGCATTGCGACGCTGGCGAGCATCATGGCGGAAGTTACATTTAATAGCGTATTGTTCATGGCTTTATGTTATTTTATAGATATCTATATAAAAAAGAATCCGGTTGATGCATATACTGTATGTCATCGGATCCGGATTCTTTTTAAAGCGTTCATATTATTCCGCTCCTTCGTAACCCGGATTCTGCGACAGGTTCTTGTTGGCTTCGCGTTGGCGCAGTGGAATAGGGTATAGCTCCTGATAAGCTTTGGCGTTTTTGCCTCTTGATACGGCGTCGGAAATGAATTTTCCGTGGCGGATTAGGTCTTCACGGCGTAAGCCTTCAGAGAAGAATTCGCGTCCACGTTCTGCCAAGATAAAGTCGCGTAGCTTATCTTTTGTGTTATAGTCTGTCAATTCAATTTCCTTAACCTTTGCGCGTTTACGAATCTCGTTGACTAAGTCTATGGCTTCTTTTGTAGGACCGTTAAGTTCGTTGAGGGCTTCTGCACGGCACATCAGGATATCGGCATAGCGTAGGTAAACTATATCGTTTCCATTACATTCGCTCGCTGCGTTAGGGTCAGGCCAATATTTAAAGCTACGCACATTGTTTAAGGCCTGTCCGTTTTCATCGCGTAACAGTTCAACCTGCTTTCCGCTTTGGTCAACGTAATTGGTTACGAACGACTGTGTACGGATATCGCCTGCTTCGAAGGTATCGTAGAAAGCGGTGTAAGTACGGAACTGCGCTCCGAAGTTAATCCAGTTGCTCTGGATGGGGTAGTTGGGAGGGAACGCATGAGCCATGTAGTTGTTGTGATAGCCATCTTGGGCTATACACGGAGCACGATAGATGTATTCCATATTGCCTTCGCCGTCTACGCTGAACATCTTCTTATAGTCAGCGTACAGTTCGTAGTGGTGTAGGTCTATTACATCTTTTGCAGTAGAGGCCGCATTACTCCAGTCTTTTTCGTGCATGTATAGCTTGGTTAGCATACCCAAAGCGGCTCCTTTGGTGGCTTTTCCTATCGGGTCTTCTTTTACCGGCAGATTTTCGGCGGCGAATTTAAAGTCGTCTACCAGATACTTCACGAAATCTTCTTTTGATGCACGTGGAGTAGATTTACCTATGTTTTCTATTTCATCGGGCGAAGCGTTCTTGGGGATTTCTATGATAGGAGTAGTGCCGAACAGGTTGTATAGGAAGTAATAAGATACCGCACGGATAAAGCGTGCTTCTCCTTGTATGGCCTTTACCTTGTCGCTCGATAGGCTGGTTAGGTCTTCTGTAACGCTGAGCACAGAGTTGGCACTCGAAATAGCCTCATACATCTGAATCCAGAAGCTGTTTAGCAAACCATCGTCTACAGACCATGTGAAGTTGATGAACGGAGCGGCGTTACGTTCTAGTCCACCGCCAGTCTCGAATGCTATGTCGGTAGGAAATTCGTTCATCAGGTAAGTATAGTTTCTATGTGTATAGCTAATGATACGTGAACGCGAATATGCGCCGGCCAGCAACGCGTCTAATCCAGACTGTTCTTGCAACATTGCGTTTGGATCATATTCTGTATAGACTTTTTCTTCAAGAAAGCTATTGCATCCTGTAGTTCCCAGAGCCAAGCAAGCCACTACAGGTATATACATATATTTTGTTAGTTTCATATTCTTTTATTTTTAAAATGTAACATTAAAGCCAAATCTTACGGTTCTTGCCAGCGGATAGCTGTTGAAGCTTACCTTCGATACCGATGTACTGCCTGCTGCACTTGCGTCGGGGTCGAATCCGTCGTAGTTGGTGAAGGTAGCTACATTGTCGATAGAACCATATACCTGCAGACCTTTTATGATATTGTTTTTCTTCAAGGGCACATCGTAGTTGAGGCTGATGTTCTTGATGCGTACAAACGAAGCGTCGCATACGGTAAGTGAGTTCACTGCATACTGTCCGCCGTAGTTTGATGGGTTTACTCCGCTAGGATATTCGTTGGTAGGATTATTTTCAGTCCAGCGGTTGCGGTAGTATTTAGCTATTCTGTTACGATATTCGTTTGTAGGATACAGAGTCTCCAGTACGTTGACGTCTAAAGTGCTGATGCCGAATACGCCCTGTAAGAATACGCTCAGCGTGAGGCGTTTGTATCTCAGTGTGTTGGTGAAACCGAATGTAGAGCTCGGGAATGGTTTGCCCAGTACAACTCTATCATTAGAGTCGATGGTTTTGCTGCCGTCTTGGTCTTTGAACTTCAGTTCGCCCGGTTTGGCGTTAGGCTGTGTAGAGTGAGCAATGTCATCGTTCTTCTGGAAAATGCCTTCTACTTCATATCCGTAGAATGAATAGATAGGATCGCCTACACGTGTAATTTCATATCCTGATACAAAGCTTGCTATTGATCCGGTGATGAGTTCTGGGATGAAGTCTGGCAATTCTTTTACTTCATTCTTCAGGAAAGAGAGGTTGAGCGAAGTATCCCATCCCCAATTCTTGGTGTCAAAGTTCACAGTATTAAGTGTGAAGTCGATACCAGAGTTGCGAACCTTACCTGCGTTAACCTTCATGTTGCTGAAACCGATTGCTGATGGCAGGGGTTTATCGAATAACTGATCTTTGGTGTCGCGCATATATAAATCTACGCTACCTGTGATGCGGTTATTGAAGAGACCGAAGTCGATACCCATGTTTGTTTCGGCGGTGGTTTCCCACTTCAAACCTGTGTTAGGAAGGCGAGACTGTACTACACCTTGCGACAGAGAGTTGCCGAATACAGCCGAGCCCCCAGCTTTCAATGTGTTCAGCGTTTGGTAGTTATCTATGCCCTGGTTACCCATTTGTCCGTAACCTACTCTGAACTTCAAGTCGCTGATTTGTTCGATGCGCTTGATGAACGGTTCCTCCGACATACGCCATGCGAATGCTGCAGAAGGGAAAAACGCATATTTGTTATCTGAAGAGAAACGTGAAGTACCGTCGTAACGGAAAGACAAGGTAAGAAGGTAGCGATTCATCAAGTCGTAGTTGATACGGCCCAGGAAACCATTCAGACGGTTGCGACTTTTATATGAATATACATCGTCACCGTTAAGATTGTCTCCGCTGTGCATGTTGTTGGTGCCTGTAACGTCAGAAAGGAATCCTTGTGCGCTACCGTTTACGTATTCCGACATGAATTGTTCGAATGTAGAACCGGCCATTACGCTTAATTTATGTTTGTCGCCCCAGTTTTTCTTGTAGTTTACAAAGAATTCGGCTAACCATTGAGTGTCTTCACCGCTCTTCTTTGTAGCTACACCTTTACTTGAAAGACCTGTCATAGTTTCACGGCTTCTGTATTGCGAAGTGATATAAGAATCGAGGGTAGCTCCTAAGCGGGCAGTGAATACCAAGTCTTTCAGAGGTTCTATCTCGGTAGTGAAAGTACCGTATGCGTTATTTTTGTGTTGTTCTGGCGAAACACCGTAAAGTAAAGCCAACGGGTTATCTAGTGATATATAGCTGTTTTGGTAATAACGTCCAGTTTCAGGGTCCTTACCGACAGGTAAAGTAGGGTCGAATAAAAGTGCTGCATTAATAGGACCAGCGTTTTCGTTTACTGCATTGCTCTCGTATATTTCACGTCCGTCTTTTCTAGTGAAATTCAAGTTTACCTTAAAGCGGAGAAAATCCTTCGGAGTGAAGTTCAAGTTGGCGCGTATATTATATTTCTTTAAGTCAGAGCATTTAACGATACCTTTCTGGTCGAAATAATTCAAGCCGAAGTAATAGTCGTTGCGGTCTCCACCACCTGCTACCGATAATTGGTATGACTGCACCGGCGCTCCGTTTCTGAAGATTTCGTTTTGCCAGTTTGTACCTTCGCCAGCAGCTGCCACTTGGTCTGGGGTGTAGATTATTCCGTCTGAGTTGTTAGATTCTTTACGCAGTGCGTTCAGTGTTTCCATATATTCTTTAGCGTTCAGCATCTCCATTTTCTTGGCTACCGATTGGAAACCTATTTCCGCACCGAATTTTACGCTGATGTCACCTTTCTTACCGCTTTTCGTGGTGATAAGCACTACACCGTTGGCGGCACGTGTTCCGTAGATGGCAGCAGCCGATGCATCTTTCAGTACCTCTATAGATTTAATGTCACTCGGGTTGATAGATGATGCGTCTACTCCTGGCAGACCGTCTACTACTACCAATGCCGAGTTACTGCTATTGATAGAACCGGCACCACGAATCTGAATCTTAGTGCTGGCGCCCGGAGCCGAACTAGTCTGGCTTATGTTTACGCCGGCTGCCTTACCGTTTATCATCTGAAAAGCATTTGTATTTACGCCTTCCGTAAACTTACCTTCGCCTACTGAAACCACAGATCCTGTGATATCTTGTTTCTTCTGGGTGCCGTAGCCTACTACAACTACTTCGTCAAGTACCTCATTATCTTCATCTAATAAGATAGAGAAATTACGTTTGCTTCCGTCTACCAGAATGTTCTGCGAGCGATAGCCCACATACGAAACAATCAGAGTGTTTCCTTTCGACACATTCTGGAGTTCGAATTTACCGTCAACGTCGGTAATGATGCCGTTGCTCGTGTTTTTGACTAAGATGCTGGCCCCTATAATAGGGTCGTTTGTCTTCTTGTCATGCACCGTTCCGGTGATGCGAAACTGCTGTGCACTGACTGCCACTACACACAGTAACATCAAGAGTAAGGAAAGTAGTTTTTTCATGAATCTAAGTTTTAATTAAACATCTTTAAGGTTTTAACATCACAAAATTAGCCGTTATGGTTTGAAAAACAGGTGCATGTTCATTTCAAAAAGGGTGCATGTTTAATTCAAGCCCCTGTTTTTGTGCATTTTTGCCTTTAATGCTTTTATATTTTTTAGATTAATCATATCTTTGTTTTTTGGATAATGACCTAAGAAAATAATATGAAACCACTTTCGGGACATCGCTTATATATAATGTATGCCGTACTGCTGTTTATGGCGTTTGCCGTACTTCCCATACACGGACAGGTTAACTTGAACAACCGTTTTAAGAACCTTACCCTTCAGTCGGGACTAGCGGACAACAAGGTTAACACCATTTATCAAGACCCGAAAGGATTCGTGTGGTTCGGAACGGATTACGGATTGAGCCGCTACGACGGAAGTTCGGTAAGGAATTTCACGCTTAACGGCTTGCATAATTACGTGAACGATATCGTCTTGCTGCAAAAGAAAACCCTATGCGTGCGTATCGGAAGTCGATTCTACGCATTCAATCAGGTAACCGAACAGTTTTCGCCTATAGAAATGCCCATACCCGAAAAACAGATATTGGGCATATATCCCGTTTCGGAACATAAGTGCTGGATTATAGGGAAATTCAACATTCATTATTGTGACATAACGGCAGAAGACTCGGCGAATCATCCCATATCCATACTTCCAGTCTTCAGCGTTTCTTCTGATAAACTTTCCTCCTCGAAGATAAATACCATTGAAAATCAGTACTTTATATATTACATGGTACAAATATGATTTGTTACAAAGCCAATAATGCAGGTGTTGCTGCTTGGCATACCCATATACGCTGCGTAATCTAATGTTTAAGAATTATTATGTATTTTTAATGGTAGGGTCGGTTCTTATCAGATGTTTGCATTGCGTATTCGCTTGTTTGCA
>UMHZ01062913.1_pt1 | contig 14833 bp, 8 predicted proteins | sample 1965671 | NCBI WGS metagenome assembly UMHZ01 (sample SAMEA4836111, study PRJEB28245) | human gut metagenome | biome: gut microbiome; material: fecal sample | place: Denmark | collected 2008 | reverse complement strand
AGGGCGCGATCGATGCGGCCACGTTTACGAGCGGATCGACGGTACAGGGATTCCTGGATATTTTACAGCTGGATAAGGAGACATTGAACGGATTTACGGCCGTCTGTATCGGAGAAAAGACAGAAAAAACCGCCAGCGCGGTGGGAATGAAAGCCGTACTGGCGGAGTCCGTCTCGGAAGAAGGTATTGAGCAGGCGCTCTATCATATGTAAACATATAAACAGACGTCTGTTCAGCAGGTTCATGAAGAAGTTTTCATATAGATTGTAAATGCCTGAACATACGGAACCGATAGAAGCGTGAGCGGGTAAATCAGCATTTTAGCTGTTTTTCTGCTGTAACCGGGCTTTTATGTTGTCCAGCAGCAGTGCAGAAACCCGCAGACCGCCGTAGCCGCTTCCAAGATGGATATCTGGTTTGTTGGCACCGTGGAAATCGGAACCGCCGGTGGAGACCAGACCGAGACGGGAAGCTATTTCACGTAAATGAAGACTGTCGGATTGAGAGTGTGAGGAATAATAAACCTCGATGCCCATCATTCCGGCTTCTTTTAAATAGGAGAGAAGCTGCTCGGTCTTTTTCCAGCCAAGTTTATACTGGAGAGGATGTGCGAGCGCTGGTAAACCGCCAGCTACACGGATCAGGCGGATCGCTTCCTCCAGCTCAATCATCTGCTTCGGGCGGTAATATTTTTTGCCGTCCCCGAGGTATTTATCAAATGCCTGGCTGACCGAAGTGACACAGCCTTTTTCAAGCAGTGCGCGTGCAAAATGGGCACGGGTGATGACAGTGTGTTCATTTCCGTGAATTAAATCTTCATATTTAATGGGAAATCCATCTGCCTGAAATAAAGCGAGAAGCTCTTCATTGCGCCGGTTGCGGATCTCGCGGACCTGCCGCAGTGCAGATAAAAGTTCCGGGCAGTGCGGGTTCAGATAGAGCCCCAGAATATGGATTTCTTTTCCTTCATAAGGACTGGAAAATTCGGCACCGGGAATGACAGTCAGGGAGGTGTTCTTGGCTGCCTGCATGGCTTCCGCAACGCCGTCAACTGTATCATGATCCGTCAGCGCATAGGCGGTCAGACCGCATTGGAGCGCCAGCTTTGTCACTTCGGTGGGCGTGAGTGTGCCGTCCGAAGCAGTAGAATGAACGTGTAAATCAATTAACTGCATAGATGCAGACCTCCTTCTGCTGTAAGACTACCCGCATTAGATGGAAAAGTCAAGTATGCGGCAGATACCCGCTGCAGTTTGCCAGTGTGTAAACGGGAACAAAAATGATTGTTTACATCAGATATATTTGAAAGAAGAAGCGTTATACAAAAAACAGAGCGGCTGTGGAAATTTGTACCAGGAAACGGTTGTGGGGATCAAAAAAATTTATAAGTTAATTTAAGAATTATGTTATTTTCTTTTCCTGGAATTGTGCTATACTGTAGCAGGGATATTTTCAAATAAACACATATAATAAAATTTCATGGAAAAGACGGACAGGTGATGGAAAATGAGTGAGTACAACAGAAATTCTTCAGGAGGAAGGAATTTTGAACATAGAGGATTGGAGGGCGGAACGCTGAGTTCGTACAGCCGTGCCGGACATAGCAGTACCGGGCATCGTTCGTCGTCCGGAACATCCAGCCATACAAAAAGTACAGCTGCGCACACAAGCACGGGACGCCGGGATACTGCGATGAACCGGGCGGCAGCCGGTCGGAGTGGGCATACTTCCGGGCGTTATAAAAAGAAGAGAAGAAACCGTCTGGATATTACACAGATCCTTTTGATCGTGATCGGTGTCCTGGCGGTTATCCTGATAGCGGCGATTGCCTCCCGCGGGTGCGGTGGGGGCAGCGCGGCAGGCGGGGCGACTGAATCGGATGCCGTACAGGAGAGTACCGTGGCAGATGGAGCGGTGACCGTCAACGGCGTCAATATTTACGGAATGACGCAGGAGGAGGCGCGCAAGGCGATCCTTGATTCATTTGACTGGAAGATGAAGGCCAAATACGAGGACAAAGAGACCGACGTCACCAATCTGATGGCGGATAAAGTTGATCAGCTTCTCGAGGAGATCTATGCAAGTGATCTGAAACCGGGTGAGACATATGAAGTCAACACGGAAAATATGATCGAGGATGCCAAGGCAGAGGCAGCACTGATTGCCGGAAACTGGAACATGGCAGCCAAGAGCGGCGGTATCTCCGGTTACAATAAGGAAACGGGCAAGTTTGAGTTCAGCGAGGGCACCAAGGGACTTGTCATCGATCAGGATAAGCTGGCACAGGCGATGGTCGATGCGATTGACAAGAAGGAGTTTGATGCCGTCCTGACCGCAGAGGCGAAGGAAGTCGCAGCGGATTCGTCGGTACAGGATAAGTACAAGACAATGTCCACCTACACAACCACGACGACCTCCAACAGCAACCGAAACGAGAATATCCGTCTGGCGGTCGCAGCGTTAAACGGAACGATTGTCAAACCAGGACAGGAATTTTCCTTTAACAATACGACCGGTGCAAGAACTGAAGAAAAAGGCTACAAGCCGGCAACCGCATACTTAAATGGCGAGGTTGTCCAGGAGCCAGGCGGCGGCGTCTGCCAGGTATCTTCGACCTTATACAACGCGGTTGTATTTGCGGGGCTTAAGAGTACGGAGCGCCACGCACACAGCTACGAGCCGTCCTACGTTACACCGGGCGAGGATGCGGCAGTCAGCTACGGCGGACCGGACTTCAAGTTCGTCAACAACTCGGAATATCCGCTGGCTATCAAGGCAAGCTTCAGCGCATCTGATCGAAAACTGTCGATCGCACTGTATGGAGTTCCGATTCTGAAAGAGGGTGTCAAGATCCGTATGTCTTCTGAGAAGACAGGCGAGATTGATCCGCCGTCTGCGGTTTATACCGAGGATGGTTCCCTGCAGCCGAATCAGGAAGTGCAGACAAAGGCAGCGACTCCGGGCAGCCGCTGGTCCACGGATCTGGTTACCTATGAGAATGATAAAGAAGTGAGTCGTGAATTTTTTCACAATAGCAGCTATCGTGGAAAGGCAGCGCAGATCAAACGTAACAGTTCCGCTACTGTAGCGACCAACGCAACGGAGGCAACGGCGGCAGCAGAGAGCACTGCGGCTGAGACAAATGCAGCTAATGAGAGCACAGCGGCACATGAGACAACCACAGCGGCATCGTCCAGCTCTGGCGGCGAGACAAAAGCTCCGACCACGACAGCGGCGGAATCCAACGAAGGACCACAGGAGACAACTCCAGAGCCAGAGGAAACGAACCCGGTTGTGGAAGCAAATGGACCTGGAAGCAATTAAAACCAAGGCAAAACTAAGGTGAAATATAGAAAGTGCTGTAAGATAGATTGCAAAAATGAATGATAAAAGGGCATTCAAGCGGCATTTGAATGAAAAGCACCGCTGGATGGAGAGTCTTTCTTCATCTGGCGGCGCTTTTTTTCATATTTTGTGGTTTTATCGACTATCTGAAAAAACAGTAGACAGCTTTTTTGTAATTGTTCGAAAAATAATACTGGATATAAATCAAAATTATTTGCATTTTGACGAGAATTTGTTATAATATTATCAGGTAAATTTCCAGGACAATCTATTTGGGGAGATTTATTACTGAATACATTCACTATCAATAGGAGGAATATTCATTATGGCAAGAAAGATGAAAACCATGGATGGAAACCACGCAGCAGCGCATGCTTCTTACGCATACACCGACGTGGCAGCTATCTATCCGATTACCCCTTCTTCTCCGATGGCTGAGGCTACCGATGAATGGGCGACAGACGGAAGAACCAATATTTTCGGCCACACAGTTCAGATTACAGAGATGCAGTCTGAGGCAGGTGCAGCAGGTGCAGTACACGGATCTCTGGCAGCAGGTGCGCTGACAACCACGTACACCGCTTCCCAGGGTCTGCTTCTGATGATCCCGAACTTATACAAGATTGCAGGTGAGCAGCTCCCGGGCGTATTTAATGTTTCTGCTCGTGCACTGGCCAGCCATGCGTTATCCATCTTTGGTGACCATTCTGATATTTATGCGTGCCGTCAGACAGGCTGTGCGATGCTGTGTGAATCCAGCGTACAGGAAGTTATGGATTTAACCCCGGTTGCACATCTGGCATCCATCAAGGGCAAGATTCCGTTCATTAACTTCTTCGATGGTTTCCGTACATCCCATGAGATTCAGAAGATCGAGACTTGGGATTATGAAGATCTGAAAGATATGGCAGATATGGATGCAATCGATGCATTCCGTAAGAATGCACTGAACCCGAACCACCCGTGTCAGCGCGGTTCCGCTCAGAACCCGGATATCTTCTTCCAGGTAAGAGAGGCTTGCAACCCGTACTACGATGCACTTCCGGCGATTGTTCAGGAATACATGGACAAGGTCAATGAGAAGATTGGCACAGACTACAAGCTGTTCAACTACTATGGCGCTCCGGATGCAGAGCACGTTATCATTGCAATGGGTTCTGTCAACGATACCATCGAGGAGACGATCGATTACCTCGTAGCAGCTGGAAAGAAAGTCGGCGTTGTAAAGGTTCGCCTGTACCGTCCGTTCGTAGCCAGCGCACTGGTAGACGCTATTCCGGATACAGTTAAGCAGATTTCCGTATTAGATCGCACCAAAGAGCCAGGTTCCCTTGGCGAGCCGCTTTACCTTGATGTAGTAGCAGCATTAAAGGGTACAAAATTCGATCAGACTCCGATCTTCACAGGTCGTTACGGACTTGGTTCCAAGGATACCACACCGGCTCAGATCGTAGCTGTATATGAGAACACAACCAAGAAACAGTTCACCATCGGTATCGTAGATGATGTTACCAACCTTTCCCTGGAGCTTGGCGCACCGCTTGTTACCACTCCGGAAGGAACTGTAAACTGTAAGTTCTGGGGTCTTGGTGCCGACGGTACTGTAGGTGCAAACAAGAACTCTATCAAGATCATCGGCGATAATACCGATATGTACGCACAGGCTTACTTCGATTATGACTCCAAGAAATCTGGTGGTGTTACAATGTCCCACCTTCGTTTTGGTCATAAACCGATCAAATCCACCTACCTGATCCACAAGGCAAACTTTGTTGCCTGTCACAACCCGGCTTACATCCGTAAGTACAACATGGTTCAGGAACTGGTTGACGGCGGTACATTCCTGTTAAACTGCCCGTGGAACATGGAAGAGCTGGAGCAGCACTTACCGGGACAGGTTAAGAAGTTCATCGCTGACCACAAGATTAAATTCTACACCATCGACGGTGTTAAACTGGGTATCGAGACCGGTATGGGCCCGACCCGTATCAATACCATCCTTCAGTCCGCATTCTTCAAGCTGGCAAATATTATTCCGGAGGAGAGAGCGATCGAACTGATGAAGGCTGCTGCAAAGGCAACCTATGGTCGTAAGGGCGAAGATGTTGTTAAGAAAAACTGGGCTGCTATCGATGCAGGCGCTCAGAACGTTGTAGAGATTCAGGTTCCGGAAAGCTGGAAGAACGGCGAGGACGAGGGACTTGAGATGACTCACGCAACCGAGGGAAGAGCAGACGTTGTTAAGTTTGTCAACACCGTTCAGGCTGCTGTCAATGCTCAGGAGGGTAACAACCTGCCGGTATCTGCATTTACCGATTATGTAGATGGTACAACTCCATCTGGTTCCGCTGCATACGAGAAACGTGGTATCGCAGTCAATGTACCGGTTTGGAATCCGGACAACTGTATCCAGTGTAACTTCTGTTCTTATGTGTGCCCGCACGCAGTTATCCGCCCGATCGCGATGACCGAGGAAGAGGCTGCTGCCGCTCCGGAAGGAACAAAGACACTGCCGCTTACAGGTATGCCGCAGTACAAGTTCGTGATGACTATTTCTTCCCTGGATTGTACCGGATGTGGTTCCTGTGCAAATGTCTGCCCGGGCAAGAAGGGTGAGAAAGCACTTACGATGGTAAGTCTTGACAAGAATCTGGAGGCTCAGAAGGGTTATGACTACGGTCAGACACTTCCGATCAAACAGGATGTCATTGATAAATATAAAGAGACAACCGTTAAGGGAAGCCAGTTCAAACAGCCGTTACTTGAGTTCTCCGGCGCTTGTGCAGGATGCGGCGAGACTCCGTACGCAAAACTGATTACTCAGCTGTTCGGCGATCGTATGTACATTGCCAACGCAACCGGATGCTCCTCTATCTGGGGCAACTCTTCACCGTCCACACCTTACACCATGAACAAGGCTGGCAAGGGTCCGGCTTGGGACAACTCCCTGTTCGAGGACAACGCAGAGTTCGGTTATGGTATGCTTCTGGCTCAGAACGCAATCCGTGACGGCTTAAAGGGTAAGGTTGAGGCTGTGATGGCGGCAGAACAGGCGACCGATGAAGTGAAAGCAGCTTGCAAAGAGTGGCTGGATACTTACGGAATCGGTGCATTGAACGGCGCAGCTACCGACAAGCTGGTAGAGGCTCTGGACGGCATCGACTGCCCGAACTGCAAGGATATTGTGAAGAACAAAGACTTCCTCGCTAAGAAATCCCAGTGGGTATTCGGCGGCGACGGTTGGGCTTACGATATCGGTTTCGGCGGTGTTGACCACGTACTTGCTTCCGGCAAGGATATCAACATCATGGTATATGATACCGAGGTTTACTCCAACACAGGCGGACAGTCCTCTAAGGCAACTCCGACCGGTGCAGTTGCACAGTTCGCAGCAGGTGGTAAAGATGTGAAGAAGAAAGATCTTGCTTCCATCGCTATGAGCTACGGCTATGTATACGTTGCCCAGATCTCCATGGGTGCTGATTATGCTCAGACTGTTAAGGCAATCGCTGAGGCAGAGGCATATCCGGGTCCGTCCTTAGTCATTGCATATGCTCCGTGTATCAACCACGGTATCAAGAAAGGTATGGACAAGGCTCAGACCGAGGAGAAACTGGCGGTAGAGTGCGGTTACTGGCACAACTTCCGTTACAATCCGGCTGCAGAGGACAAGAAGTTCACTCTGGACAGCAAGGCACCGACAGGTGACTACCAGTCATTCTTAAAGGGTGAGGTTCGTTACGCATCTCTGGCTCTGAAGAATCCGGATAGAGCCGGCGCGCTGGATGCAAAGAACGAGGAAGAGGCAAAGGCTAGATACCAGTACCTGAACAAGCTCGTTACTCTGTATACAAACAACTAATGAATCACTGATTCATGAATATATGACATACGATATATAAAACGTATGACTGCAGAAGCTCCGTCGAAAGATGGAGCTTTTGTTGTGTAATAGGAAATTCCTTGGAATTCCCTATTACACAACAAGGCACATTCTTTTTTTAAGGGGGAAAATCGTATAATAGAGTGTTTTTGTGGTATCCTGTATATGAAAAGGATCTGAAAATTATATGCTTCAATAAAACAGGAAAATAAAAAATATTTCAGGCAATGTTGAGAGAGATAATTCGATATAGCATTTAGAAAGCGGGGAAATCAGGATGGCACAGGGCAAAGATTTTTATATTCCATTTCAGGATGGGAGCGGCAGAATCCATGGCATCTGCTGGGAGCCGGAGGAAACACCGTGGGCGGTCATTCAGGTGGCACACGGTATGATCGAGCACATTGGCAGATACGAAGAATTTGCACAGGCGATGAACCGGGCGGGGATTGCGGTCATCGGGCACGATCATCCGGGACATGGACGGACAGCAAAACCAGGTGAATTAGGCGAGTTCGCGGAGAAAAATGGTGTCCGCCGCGTGAACGGTGCGATGGCGCAGGTGGCACGTTTTGCGAAACACAAGTTTCAGGGCATTCCGCATATTCTTCTGGGGCACAGCATGGGTTCGTTTTTTGGACGCCGTTTTATCACGCATTATGGAGAATGGCTGGACGGCGCAATTTTCATGGGAACCGGAAGCCAGCCGGAACCACTTTTGTGGCTGGGCGGAACCGTCGTGGCAGTGGCAGCGTGGCTGGAAGGAAGAAATGGACGAAATGAGCGGCTGCACCAGCTGGTTCTTGGAAGCTATAACCGCTATTTTGAAAAAGGAAAAACGGAACATCAATGGCTGTCGCGCGTGACGGAGGAGGATGAAAAATACGAGGCGGATCCATACTGCCAGTTTTTATTTACCGATGGGGCATTCGTCGATTTTTTCCAGGTCATGCTGGATTTGAAGCGGAAGAGAGGCTTTGATGGAATTCCGAAAAATCTGCCGATTCTGCTGATATCGGGAGAGGAGGACCCGGTCGGAGAAGGCGGACGCGGTGTGCGGCGCGCGATGGAAGATCTGCAAGAAACCGGATGTACCAATGTGTCGATGCAACTTTATCCGGGGGCAAGGCATGAACTGTTTCATGAGATCAACCGGGAAGAGGTATTTGGTGATATTGTGGACTGGGTAAGTAAATTATAAGTAATACTTATAACTTACTTAATGAAAAATAATATACAAATGAAAAAACAATCTTTACAGTTCATATGCTTTTTTTTATAATTGAGAATGTTTTGGAAACTGTGTAAAAAGGTAGTTTTAAATTGGGTACAGGGAGAGAAAATCTATGGAAAATGAAAAGAAATTTACGGGACCTGCCTATGAGTTTGAGGCGAAGATGCCGTTAAAACAGGCGATTCCGCTGGGACTGCAGCACGTGCTTGCGATGTTTGTTGGTAACTTGACACCACTTCTGATCATCACAGGCGCCTGTGGTATCACGGGCGGAAACGATCTGGCACAGCTGCAGATCGAGCTTCTGCAGAATGCGATGCTGGTGGCGGGACTGATCACGCTGCTGCAGTTATTTTCGGTTGGTCCGGTCGGCGGCAAGGTTCCGATTATCATGGGAACCAGCTCTGGTTTCATCGGTGTATTCAACAGCGTGGCGGCTACGATGGGCGGCGGTATTTTAGCGTACGGCGCCATTATGGGTGCTTCGATCATCGGCGGTCTGTTCGAGAGTGTGCTTGGATGCTTCTTAAAGCCGCTTCGCCGATTTTTCCCGTCGGTCGTAACAGGTACGGTCGTTCTTTCGATTGGTCTGTCATTGATCGGGGTCGGCGTCAATTCCTTCGGCGGCGGCAGCTCGGCGCAGGACTTTGGTTCCATGGAAAATATGCTGCTTGCTATTTTTGTCCTGATTGTGATTCTGGCAGTGAAGCACGGAACGAAGGGATATTTAAGTTCTTCCTCGATTCTGGTCGGAATTATTGCCGGTTATGCGGTAGCATTCATTATGGGTCTGGTGCTTCCGCACACGGGCATTGCAGCGGACGGAACCGAATATACCAAAGCATGGGTATTAAACTGGGATAAGGTAGCACGGGCGAGCTGGATCAGCATTCCGGCGATCGTCCCGGTTAAAATTGTCTTTGATATGCGCGCGATTTTGCCGGTTCTTATCATGTTTATTGTAACCGCTGTTGAGACGGTCGGAGATATTTCCGGTGTCGTTGAGGGCGGTATGGACCGTGAGGCGACCGATAAAGAGCTTTCCGGCGGCGTTATCTGCGATGGACTTGGTTCCAGTATTGCGGCGCTGTTCGGTGTTCTTCCGAACACTTCGTTCAGCCAGAACGTAGGTCTGGTTACGATGACAAAGGTAGTCAACCGCATGGCACTTGCAACCGGCGCGGTATTCCTGATTCTGTGCGGTCTGATTCCGAAGCTGGGTGCGATCGTTTCGATCATGCCGCAGTCGGTACTGGGAGGCGCAGCGGTTATGATGTTCTCTTCGATCGTAGTTAGCGGTATTCAGCTTATCACGAAAGAGAAGATGACTTCACGCAACCTGACCATCGTCTCTGTTGCACTGGGTGTTGGTTACGGCATGGGTGCACATGCAACCATCCTTTCCAAGATGCCGGAAGCAATTCAGCTTGTATTCGGCGGATCTGGTATCGTTCCGGCAGCTTTCATGGCGATTATCCTGAATGTGCTGCTGCCGAAGGATGAGGCGTAAGAAATAGGAAGATTAGAAAAAGGTTATAGGTACATAAAAATATAAGATCCATCTATAAAATATGGAATGTATGGCTGAAAGTGATACGTAGATTGATAAAAAGGGACTGGCATCATGCTGCATGTGTGATGTCAGTCCTTATAGTTTTATTCGATTGTTACCAGATTCTCCAGGCGTTTGAGCTCCTCCGGCGTGTCTACATCCATCAATTCCTCCGGCACTTCGGCAGTCACATACTGGACAACGTCCGGATGCTGGCGGAGAACATGGCTTCCGCCAGCTTTTTCCGGCAGTTGGAGCAGTTCGTCAAAATATGCCCGGTCGAAGAGAATCGGGCTTCCGACGGTGGTTGAGACGGAAGGTTCGGGAGAAGCCGTCATTTGGACGCTGCAGAGCTGTACGATCGGTGATTTTTCTGCAATTCCTGAATTCTGAGGCAATTTTGATTTCAAAATGGAAAAATCAGAATCTGGGAAAACAGATTCAGAGTGACGTGGTGATATTTTGCATTCGAGATAGCGCCGGCATATCCGTTCCAGTGTCCGCGGACGCAGAAGCGGCTGATCGCCGAGTGCAAAGAGACAGCCTGATAAATCCGGGTGCCTTTTTAACATGTGTGTAAGTCCCAGGCAGAGCGCCTCGTTCCGATTGGGAAGTGTATGAATCAGCACCGGAATTCCCAGGGACTGACAGTAATCGTGAACCTCCCGGGAGCGCGTCACAACGAGACGATCGGCAAAGAGCGGAACAGAACCGGTCACATCCAGAACCGAGTGGATGAGCGGAGCACCGTGGAACGAAGCCATGAGCTTGTTCGAGCCGAAACGTTTTCCAAGACCGGAGGCCATGATGATGCAGGCGATCCGGACATCGTTTGAATTTTGCAAACAAGTGAAAGAGGGCGTTTGTGTTCCAGAAGAGTAAAAAACAGATTTCCGCCTGCAAAAAAATTCGTCATATAACTGTTGCCCACTCTCCGTACATGCATCCCGATATGCCTCATACTTAGCTAGAAACTCCCTCGCCTCCGCCGTCATCTGGCTGCCTCCACCGCCTTTTCCGCCGGTGGTGCGGACGGTCAGTGGAAATCCAAGCGTGGCTTCGGCGGAGCGGATAATCCGAAGTGCTTTTGTATACGCCATATTCATGGACAGAGCGGCGGAGCGGAGCGAGCCGGTTTCATCGATGGCATGAAGAAGCTGACGAGGACCTTCGCCAAAGAAACGATGGTTTTCGTCGTTGCAGAGGTAGGTACGGATGGATGGTTTCATAGTTTTTGTCAAATCCTCCTAATCTTTTCTGGAAAAAGGGGTCTCGTTGTATTTTAAAAATAACAACGGAATTATACCATGTTTTATGCTATAATAAAAGATGGATAAGTTTGTTATTTAAGAAATAGATGAAAAAGAGGAAAAACCTATGATGACGATTCGAGAATATAAACGGGTAGAAAGCCTGGAGGAAGCCTGGGAGCTGAATCAGAAAAAAGCGAACCGGGTGATAGGCGGTATGATCTGGCTGAAGATGAGCCGGGGCAATGTAGGAACCGCGATTGATATTTCAGGGCTGGGGCTGGATCAGATAGAGGAGACAGAGGATGCGTTTGAGATCGGCGCGATGGTTACCCTGCGCCAGCTGGAAGAACATCCGGGACTGGCGGCATACACAGACGGTGCCATGCGCGAGTCGGTGCGCCATATCGTCGGCGTGCAGCTTCGGAACCTGGCGACAGTCGGAGGCAGTATCTATGGCAGATTTGGATTTTCAGATGTCCTGACGATGTTCCTGGCGATGGACACCGAAGTGGAACTTTACAAAGCTGGACGGATGCCGTTGGTGGAATTTGCAAAACAGATCGGCGGCCGGGACATTTTAGTCAAATTAATTGTCCATAAAGACAAAGCCGTATATCACTACCAGTCCGTGCGGAATACGCAGACTGATTTTCCAGTACTGACCTGTGCAGCGGCGAAACGGGCGGATGGAGCATATCGTTTTAGCATCGGTGCGCGTCCGGGGCGTGCAGTGTTGTTCGAGGCATCAGCGGAGACAATACAGGCGCTTATAGAGGAAAAGCAAAAGGCTGAAACAAAAGCAGATGCGGATGCCGATACCAGAGAAAAGCAGGACAAGGCGCAGACCGGGAAGAAAGCAGCCTGTCTTGCAAAGTGGATCCGTGATCAGGTTCAGACGTCTTCCAATATGCGCGGTAGCGCTGAATACCGGAAACATTTAACCGGTGTTCTGATAAAGCGGGCGGTGCGTGTGCTGGAAGAGTGCTAAACGAAATAGGACAATAAAATGATCGTATAACAGTATGAATATTAGGAGATTCACATATGATGCAGATAACGATTACTCTAAATGGAACGAAGATTTCCCCGGAGATTGAACCGGATACGCTTCTGATTGATCTGGTACGCAGTCAGGGCTGTTACAGTGTCAAGCGCGGCTGCGAGACGGCAAACTGCGGACTCTGTACCGTATTTCTGGATGAAAAACCAGTGCTTTCCTGTTCCGTGCTGGCGGCGCGGGCGGACGGTCACAGCGTGACGACGCTGGAAGGACTCCAGAAGGAGGCAAAAGAATTTGGCGCATTCATTGCCGATCAGGGAGCCGAACAGTGCGGCTTCTGTAATCCGGGCTTTATCATGAATGCGCTGGCGCTGTTCCGGGAAAAAGAGTTCCCGGAGGAGGATGAAATCCGCGAATATCTGGCAGGAAACCTGTGCCGCTGTTCCGGTTATGAAGGACAGCTTCGCGGCATTCTGGCATTTTTAGACTGGAAGAGAGAAAAACAGAAGGAGGCGGCAGAATGAGAGTAGTCAATACTTCTGTACGAAAAAAAGATGCGATGCAGCTGGTAACCGGACAGCCGGTTTACGTGGATGATCTGGCGCCGCAGGACTGCCTGATCGTCAAACTTCTGCGTTCCCCGTATGCGAATGCGATGGTAAAAACGATCAACACCGCGATCGCAATGAAAGTTCCGGGCATCGAGGCAATTTATACCTGGGAGGATGTGCCGCAGGATGCAAAGCGCTACACACAGGCGGGGCAGACATACCCGGAGGCGAGCCCGTATGACCGTCTCCTGATCGACCGCCATGTCCGTTTTCAGGGCGATATCGTGGCGATTGTAGCAGGAAAAGATGAAAAATGTGTCGATAAAGCACTCCGCCTGATCAAGGTACAGTACGAAGTCTTAGAGCCGGTTCTGGATTTCCATACGTCAAAGGACAACCCGATCCTGGTTCACCCAGAGGACAACTGGGAGAGTCTTGCTCCGGTCGGCGCAGACAACAAGCGCAACCTCTGCGCGCACGATGAGTGCGGCAACGGGGATGTCGAGGCGGTTTTAAAGGACTGCGACATCGTGATTGACCATGTATACCACACAAAGCCGTGCCAGCAGACGATGATGGAGACATTCCGTACCTATTGTTCGATCGATACCTACGGAAGATTAAATATTTTAAGTTCCACGCAGATCGTGTTCCACTGTCGCAGAATCGTGGCAAATGCGCTTCATATCCCGAAGTCGATGGTGCGCGTGAGCAAGCCGAGAATCGGCGGGGGTTTTGGTGCGAAGCAGACGGCGGTCTGTGAAGTGTATCCGGCATTCGTTACCTGGATGACGAAAAAACCGTCGAAGCTGATTTATAGCCGGATGGAGACACAGACGGCGTCTTCGCCGCGCCATGAGATGGAGATGCATGTGCGTCTGGGCGCGATGAAGGACGGCACGATCCGCGGCATCGATCTTTACACATTGTCCAATACCGGTGCTTACGGCGAGCATGGACCGACAACCGTTGGACTGTCAGGACACAAATCGATCCCGTTGTATGGAAGTGTTGAAGCATTCCGCTTTATCAGCGATGTTGTCTATACGAATATCATGTCGGCAGGCGCGTACCGTGGCTATGGTGCGACACAGGGACTTTTCGCGATCGAGTCGGCGGTCAATGAGCTGGCAGACCAGATTCAGATGGATCGCTTTGAGATCCGCCTGAAAAACATGGTTAAAGAGGGCGATCTGATGCCAGCATATTATAATCAGGTTAATACAAGCTGCGCACTCGACCGTTGTGTAAAAAAAGTGCGTGAGATGATCGGCTGGGAAGACAAATATCCGGTGCGTGACATGGGCAATGGCAAGGTCCGCAGCGTCGGCATGGGTATGGCGATGCAGGGATCGGCAATCACGGCGATGGATGTCGGAAGTGCCCGTCTCAAAGTCAACGACGAAGGGTTCTATACATTGTCGCTCGGAGCGGCAGATATGGGAACCGGCTGTGACACGATTCTGGCGCAGATTGCGGCGGAAGTGCTGGAATGCCCAATCGACGCGATCACGGTGCTGGGCGCGGACACGGATTCATCCCCGTATGACTCAGGTTCTTATGCATCGAGTACGACCTATCTGACCGGAAAAGCGACCGAACGGTGTGCGCTGCGCCTGCGTGAGCAGATCTGTAAATTGGGTGCAGAGCTTCTGGGCGTCCCGGCGGATGCAGTGGAATTTGACGGAAAAGAGGTATTCACAACCGAAAAAGCCGGGGATGAGACGAAGAAGATCGCTCTGGCTGATATCGCAACGGCGTCCATGTACGGGCATGAAATTCCGCTGGAGGTAACCGAGTCGAGAACCGCCCACATTTCCCCGCCTCCGTTTATGGCAGGTGCGGTTGAGCTTGAGATTGATATGGAGACAGGCGAAACCAGCGTTATTAATTATGCGGCAGCGGTAGACTGCGGTACACCGATCAATCCGAATCTGTCCCGCCTGCAGGTTGAGGGCGGTCTGATGCAGGGAATCGGCATGGCGCTGACGGAAAATATTACCCGCAATGCACAG
>UMHZ01022781.1_pt1 | contig 15091 bp, 9 predicted proteins | sample 1965671 | NCBI WGS metagenome assembly UMHZ01 (sample SAMEA4836111, study PRJEB28245) | human gut metagenome | biome: gut microbiome; material: fecal sample | place: Denmark | collected 2008 | reverse complement strand
AGAATCTTCATAGAAGGCGTCATACACTTCGACCACGTCACCTTCCACAGACTTGAGCTTCTGCTGGAGAAATACCGGAAGGTCCACTTTTCCCACGAAGCAGATGCCCTGGGAGTCCTTTTTCTCAGCTGAAGGCAAATCCGCTTCCGCAGCCAGTCGTCGAACTTCCGGCTTGCAGATGTCACCTATCGGGAACAATGCCTTGGAAAGCTGGTCTTCAGTCAGCTGACACAGGAAATAGCTCTGGTCCTTGTTCGGATCCGAACCAGCCAGGATGCGCCACACAGGCTTGCCGTCATTGACAATCTGGTTCCCTTCAGCGTCGAGCGCAGGTTCCTTACGGCAATAATGCCCGGTGGCCACCATATCCGCGCCCATTTTCTGTGCGGCCTTCAGGAATGCGTCGAACTTTATCTCCCTGTTGCAGAGCACGTCCGGGTTCGGCGTTCTTCCCTTGGAGTATTCATCGAACATATAGTCCACCACACGCTGACGGTATTCATTGCTCAAGTCAATGAAATAGAACGGGATACCTATTTTCCTCGCGACCATTTCGGCCACGAACTTGTCTTCTTCCCATTCGCAGTCACCGTGCAATGTCCCTTCCGTGTCGTGCCAGTTCTGCATGAACATCGCAAAAAGATCGTAACCCTGCTGTTTGAGCAACAGAGCGGCCACACTGGAGTCCACACCTCCGGATAATCCTACACAAACTTTCATAAATTTCTTCTCTTTTTGGGCTAAAGAACCAGATCAATAGCGCCTGGACAGCCGCAAAGATACCTAAATCAGAGAAAAATTACTATATTTGAAACGTTTGGCAGTCATTGATTCGGAACATTGTCCGATACTAGCCGCAAATTACAACACATTATGACAAACAAGAAAATAGAAATAGACTATCAGGAATTCGGTTCCGTACAGGAACTTGAACCGCAGGACAGAGAGCTTTGCGAAGCCGCCGAAAAGGCATTGGCAGGCTCATATGCGCCATATTCCAACTTCAATGTCGGGGCAGCCGTGAGACTGTCCGACGGAAGCATTGTCACCGGAGCGAATCAGGAGAACTCGGCTTATCCGTCAGGACTTTGCGCGGAAAGGACAGCTATGTTTGCAGCTCACGCGAACCATCCGGACCTCCAGATGAGGAGCATTGCCATAACAGGGGCACAGAACGGCCTGCTGAACAGCGGCATCACTGCTCCATGCGGAGCCTGCCGCCAGGTCATGGCCGAGTACCAGAAAGTCAGCGGCGGAAAGATGAGCGTCCTATTCTACGGAAAAGACAAGATCCTGAAATTCAGTCAGGTAGATGACATTCTTCCTTTCATCTTCACCAACTTGGACTAAGAAAATAGCCGGATTGGCCTGTCAGACTTTGCAGATTTGACAAAAAGCAGTATATTTGCAGTGGGAAAGTCGTACACGACCAGCTCCCTCCAAACTCCCCCAGGGCCGGAAGGCAGCAAGGGTAGGAGGTCGTAGCGGTGCGATGTGCTAAGCTTTCCCTTTTTTCATTTATATACCTCCATGGAAAGAGACGACACGTTCAAGAGCACTATCACTCTCGCCGATGCAGCAAGGATAACCGGCCCCATATCATTCAACCTGATGATAAAGCCATGCGGTTCGCTCTGCAATCTTGACTGCAGATACTGTTACTATCTGGACAAGTCACGACTCTACGGAGGACACGAGCCTGTAATGTCGGAGGAATTGCTGGAACGTGCGATACGCGATTATCTCTCCACCTGCGAAACCCCTGAAGTCACATTCAACTGGCACGGCGGCGAGCCGCTGATGGCAGGTCTGGATTTCTACCGGAAAGCCGTCGCCCTCGAGAAAAAATATGCTGACGGCAAGATCGTGCACAACACTCTTCAGACAAACGGCACACTCATAACCCCGGAATGGGCAGATTTTTTCGCTGCGGAGAATTTCCTCATCGGACTCTCCATCGACGGCCCGGAGCACATACACGACACATACCGCAGCAGCAAGGCAGGCGCCCCCTCCTTCCGGAAAGTAATCGCCGGCTTGAAGAACCTGCTCCGCTCGGGCGCAGAATTCAACACCCTGACTGCCGTTTCCAAAGCCTCGGAAGGACATGCACTGGAGATCTACCAGTTCCTCAAATCGACAGGCAGCCGCTTCATGCAGTTTCTTCCCGTCGTCGAAAAGATAAAGTTTCAGGTCAATGCCAATGGACGTCAGATGAGGAACTTACGCCCGTCAATGGTTCCTCCTGCCACCGACAGTGACGGCTTCGGCCTATGGTCCGTCAGCGATATCGGCTACGGAAAATTCCTGTGCGAAATCTTCGACAGGTGGGTAAAGAACGATGTCGGCAGCTATTTCGTGGGAGCATTCGATGCCACATTGGCCTCATGGTGCGGTCTTTCACCAGGAACCTGCTCATTCTGTGAGACTTGCGGAGGAAACCTCGTAGTGGAGCACAACGGAGACGTCTATGTCTGCGATCATTTCGTCTATCCGGAATACCGCTTGGGCAACATCGCCACGTCCTCATTGAAAGACCTTGCAGGGTCACAGCAGTCCGTAGCCTTCGGCATTGACAAGCGCAATTCTCTTCCTGCCCAATGCAGACGCTGCGAATGGGTCCGACTCTGCCATGGAGAATGCCCCAAACATCGCCTGTCCACCACAAAATCCGGAGAGGCAGGGCTGAATTCGCTATGCGCCGGGCTCAGGATGTACTATGAGCACACGGCCCCCTATATGAAAAAGATGCGCAGCCTTTTAGAAGCGGGAAAGCCGGCCGCAGACATTATGGCCGGAGCATTATAACCCGCTCTCTTCCACGTATTTGCCCTTCTTGCGCCAATGCACGAAGCCATAGGCTGCAGAAAGCGTATAGAACAGATACAAGGCAGCCATCCAGTAGAGGCCCTGGCAGCCGCACATCACGACATACATCAGGTCCGCCACTATCCACAGCAGCCATTGTTCTTTATAAGAGCGTATCAGCCACCAGGTCGCAATCAGGCTCAGGACCGTAATAGCAGCATCGAGGGATGACATCGGATCGCCGAGAGCCCTGAGGACACATATCAACGCCGCCGTACCGACCGCCTGCAGCAATACGCTGACAGCCAACACTTTCAATGATATTTTACGCAAATGTATCTGCTGCGCGTCACCGGCAATGGAATCCGAATCCCGGCGCCAGCTGATGAAGCCCCAGACCGCGGTAACCACGTAATATACGTTCAATGCCGATGATGCATAAAGTCCCTGACGGCAGAACAGCACCACTGAAGCGATTCCTGTCAATATCTGCACACCCCACATATAATTGCTCTGTCTGATTTCGAGGATAATGAAAAGAATTCCTGTTATCAGAGTGAATATTTCTATAGCATTGTCCATAATTCCGCCTGTTTGGGAGTGCAAATGTACGTAAAAATGAGTTATCTTTGTCAGGATACGAAACAATGATTGATATGAAAGACGCGATAACCGAAAAGGGAAAATGGAAAGTTCTCAAGAGCGAATATCTGTTCCGCCGTCCGTGGCTGACAGTCAGAAAGGACTGCGTGGAACTCCCTGACGGAAGGCAAAACCCTGAGTTCTACGTACTTGAATACCCCGATTGGGTCAATGTAATCGCATTGACCGATGACGGCAAATTCATTTTCGAAAGGCAGTACCGCCACGGCCTCGGCAAGACCTGCTATGAGATTCCTGCCGGCGTGATCGAACCGGGCGAAAGCCCCATGGAGGCTGCAAAACGCGAACTGATGGAAGAAACCGGCTATGGCGAAGGTGAATGGTCCGAGTTCATGACCATCTCCGCAAACCCCAGCACCACCGACAACCTTTCGCATTGTTTCCTGGCAAAAGGCGTCAAGAAAACAGGCTCACAGCACCTTGACAGCACAGAAGACCTCGAAGTCGTGCTCCTGAACGAAGCCGACGTCCGAGATCTCCTCATCAATGACCAGCTCAAGCAGGCCCTCATGGCCGCTCCCCTCTGGAAATATTTTTATCTGCAGAAATAGTCCGCCGGACAACAGTATAACAGTATATACATCAGCCTGACAACAGCATATATTAAAAAGGCATTGGAACAGATGGGGCGGAGCGCACTCTTTTTGGAGCGTAGCCACTCTGTTCCAATGCCGATTCAATAAGAAAATATTTGTCCGGAATGTCTCGACTACTTATAAAGGAAGGCGAAGTGGCCAGGGATGTTGCCGGTGCGGACAGACCATTTGAGTTTGCCGGCATTGGTATAGCAGAAGAGCTTGCCGCTGGCGGTGAAGTCCGGTGAATCAGCTATGTAGATGTCGCCATTGGACGGATTTACTGATATCGCGTACGGAGCCTTGACAGAGGCGTCGGAACCGTCCGTGATAATCTTGTCAGATGACACCGCACCCGTATTCACATTGACCTTGGCATATGAATAAGTAGCCTTATAGTTCGCATCATATGCAGTACCGACGAGATACAGCTCACCCTTGTAATAAGCCATAGAGGAAACCGGAAAATCAATCGACGACGCAAGCGCATATTTGCCATCCTTAGCTTTCAGGCAACTGAGCTTGCCGCTGAAAGAAGACACCCAGAGATTGCCGTTCTCATCCTCCAGCATTTTCTGCAGATTCGGAACCACCTCAATAGTGTAATCCACAGACATTGATGCCAGATCCACAACAGAAACCGTATTGTCATATCCAGCACGAAAGCCGCCGGAATTGGCCACATAAGCCTTTCCGCCCTTGATTACAAGCTGTTCAGGCTGGTATCCCACAGACACTTCCCCAGTAATCTTGTATGTATTCAGGTCAATACGATAGACAGCGCCCTTCTGGTCAGGCGTCTCCAAAGGCTTCAATGCAACATAAGAAGTCACATAGGCACAGTCCCCGTCAAAAGCGATCGAACGGCAGTTGGGAATATCCACCTTAGCAATGCGCTTCACCGAATTGGCTCCGAGAATTTCCACTTTATGGGAATTGTTCACTACGACGAACAGCTTGCCGTCATAGACCTGCACATCATTTCCAGCATCACCAAGACCCTTCACGACATCCGGATTGTAGTCAGTATATATATCCCTGATATAAGACGAAGTGCGGAAATTGAAAAAGTCCAGCTGAGCCTTGTTGCTGCCATAGTTGCCTTCATTGAGCACATAAAGTCCCACAGGATTCGCTCCTGGTTCCGCCGGAGTATCCACGATTTCATAATCAGACGGTGTAATGTCAGTTCCAGGATAAACCGGAACCTCGTCCTTGCGGCAGGCAGTAGCGGCCGCAACAGCAAAAGTCAGCACCAATGCCGCCCTGCCCAAAAAGTCAAATTTAGTCTTCATACGTATAAATAAGTTTAAAACAATTCATAACCAACTGTCAATCTGAAGTTTATCCCTGGCATTGGATAATTCAGCACAACCTCGTAATCCTGATTGAACACATTGTTCACTTCCGCAGTGATTTTCAGGACATTGGCCTTCAACTTCATCTTCTTCTGCAGCGACAGGTCACTCGTGTACCACGGCTGGAGATAGTTCTTCCGGGTATTTTCCTTGTGGCTGTAGCGTCCTCCCGTGTACAGGAAACTGTAGTTCAGACTCCACCCCGAGTACTCCGCGGACAAAACAGCAGAACCGCTGTGCTCAGGAGCATACGGAATCTGATTCCTATAGTAGAACGTGGTCTTGTCCGTAATGTCAATCGCCTTTTGGAACGAGTACTGCAGCCTTGAGGCCAATCTTAACTTAGATATATCTACGGCCACGTCAGCGGACACATCCACCCCACGGATATCCACCTTTCCGAGATTCAGCATTGTCCAGCGGAACTGCTGCCCGTTGGGATAAGCTATTATCTTGTCCTTCACCATATTCCAATATGCATCGGCAGACAGGTGGACGGAGCAGAAAGAGAACCGGTCTGAGTACTCGGTCCCCAGATCCGTCTGGACTGTGCTCTCCGGCTTAAGCAGAGCATTTGCGGAATTCGTATAATAGAGGTCATTGAACGTCGGCATCCGGAATGAGCGTTTGGAGAATGCCCTTATATACAACTCCTTACTCCTCAAGAGCTTATATGACACATAGAATGCCGGGGACAGCTCCGAACGCTTGTCATTGACATTATCAAATTCCCTGGACTTGTCGCTGACGAACTGGCCGAATGCGCTTCCCTGCATCTTCAGCCTTCCGAAGTCGAACGAGGCGGCGAGCGAGACCATATTGGTCAGCCGGTACGGGCGGGGAAAAACAGCATTTCCTGACATGTAATTCGCGACATCCAAGCTGTTCCACTGGAAATCATAGGACAATGAAACATCCATCCGGCTGAACGCCTGCCACATATTCGCAGTCGAGAAATACAGTTCATTCTGGCGATATGTGTTGGTGACATGCAATGAACGGCTGTCCTTGTCTTCGTAGAAAGTGTAGTCGTAGGCATATTTGGCATTGAACATTGACCTGAATTTCCGGCTCCAGACATTCACCGCCCTACCCTGGACGAAGAAATTGTCATCGCGCATACGCTCTCCGTTACGGAAGACATTGCTCACGATGGCACCTGGTACACCCCTGTCCGAATGGTAGTTATAGGCACGGACGGACCAGTTGCCGGTCTTGGTATTGCCATAGAGGGCAGCTTCAGAGCGGACAGAAAAGATGTCCCCGTTGTGCCTGACAGCCGTAGTATCATAAGATAGGCGGCCGAGCTGGTCATATCCGCGGCACCTGAACCGATAACGCCCGGAAGCATTGGTCAGACCGGACGAAACGGTAAGCGAAATGTTGTCCGAAAGACGAAATGCGACTGACGCGGAGGGATTCAGCAGGCCGAAGGAGCCTGTTTTCAATGTAGCCTTTACATTGACCTTGCGCCCTTCTGAAAATACCGGACGGGCAGACTGGAGATAGATGGACGAGGATGCGCCGAAATCCTTTGCGGGCTGGAAAATATCACTTTTCTGGCCGTTGTATAGCGAGATTTCTCCTATTTCGTCGAGGGAGAAGCGGCCGAGGTCCACCTGACCGTTCTGCGCGTTGCCGATCTGGAGTCCGTCATAGAAAACAGCCGTATGGGCCGCACCCAACGATCTGACATTCACGGTCTTGAGTCCTGCAACTCCACCATAGTCCTTCAGCTGGACACCGGAAAAATAGCGCACCGCGTCAGCGACAGACAGGCTGTTCAGCCTTTCCAGTTCGTCTCCTGTCAATGTCTGGGCGGGTATGGTCTCACGATATTTCGGCAAGGCCGGTGCTGCCACAATCACCGATTCCTTCAGGAGACGTACCGTATCTGCCTTTTCAGACATGGATACGGAAGGCTCCTGTGCCGCGACTGTAATACAGAACGTGCACAAGGCTGAAAGACATGATGAGATTCTGTTCATCGGTGACCTGACTATTCTACAATACATCACCGATTCCGCGCCAGAAAAGGCAGCAGACATACAGAGCAACATGCGGACCGCTCACACACTCCGCACCGATGCACCAGCCGCCCGTCCTCCGCAGGCGGAACCGATGTAACAATATGCAAAGAGGCATTCTGACTTGTCTTCCGGGAAGACTTACAGTAGCGGGAACTGCCACGGATTCACACCGTGTTCCCCTCCCACGGACAGGATTCCTGTCAATGGACCTGCGGCACTGCTGTCCGCAAGGCTTTGCATACAGACTGCGAATATAGTAAAAAAACAGGCAGGATTGAAGTCCCGCCATAAAAAAACGGATGGCTTAAGTCAACCGACTCGAGCCATCCGCTATAAGAAACGTCAATCAAGACTTATTTTGCAATCTCAGCGTACTTTTCGTACTTTGTCTGATTCTCGGCAGATTCCTCACGGAAACGGTAGAATGCATTCTTGAGGTAAGAAGCGATACCTGCCTTGATGTTGGCATCCTTGGTGATTTCGAAGGCTTTCTCGAACGGAGCGATACAAGACTTCAGACTTTCCTCGAATTCCTTTACCAGTGCCATATATTTGGCATCGTCGATTTCCTCCTGAGCCTTGGTCTGAAGCTCGATTGCCCGGTTGTAGAACATTGTGCCTTCGCCGATGAAGCCATATTCATATTCAGGATTGATCTTTGCGCACTCTTCGTAAGCGACTACAGCCTTGTCGATCTGACCGAGCTGTGCACGGATATTACCCTCAACATAGAAGAGAGAAGCATTGTTCGGCTCGTTTGCCTTAGCCTTGTCGAGAAGGCCGAAGAGAGTCTCAGTATCCTCATTGTTCTTCAGATAGTAGTTGATGAGACCGATGAGAATGCTCTGGCTCTGAGGGAATTTGCTGAAACCTTCCTCGAGGTATTTCTTGGTGTTCAATGTGTCCACCTCAGCGAGTCTTGCGAAGACCTCACCACCTTCGTAGTAGTAACCGAGGTCATAGCATCTCTTGAAGAATTTGAGCGCTCTCTCGTTGTCCTTGGCTGCCATTGCGGTGAAACCGGCATTGTAGATGACGCTTGTATCAATCTTTGAAAGCGGAGCAAGTGCCTCTACATCAGCAGCTTTCTCGAAGAGTTTGCTGGCTGTGGCAACATCGCCGAATGTGTATTTGTTGAAAGCCTCTGAAACATATTTCTGGCCGATGTAGTCAAATGCAGCAGCCACGTCCTTGTCTTTGGCATGCTTCTCATCGAGCTCATAAGCTTTCTGATATGCTTTGACAGCTCTTTCGAGTGCATCTTCATAAACCGGCTTGGTCACCTCGATAATGACGAGCTGGCCGTTCTGGTTGAAATAAAGATTCTTGTCAGCATACACGTCCTTGGTGTATTTCTCGTTATTGACAGTAACCTCCTCTGATGAAACCGGTTTCTCTGAACCCATCATGAGAGTAAGCTCTGTCTTGTTTGAACCAGGAAGGATGTTTCCTGTAGGAGCGTCATAGGCCTTTACATATTCCTGACCGAGCTTCAGCCAGGTAGCTGTCTTCACAGCCTTCTTGACATTCTGTGTTGCAGCTTCTGCAGCTTCTACAGACTTCTTGACGTCAGCAGCAGATTTCACTTGTGCATCAGCCACCTGAATAGCGGCGAACATCGCCAATGCGAGAAGAATTTTTTTCATATCTGATATTTTTTCAATGTTAGTATTCAACTATTCAGCAGATTCCGGTGCAGCCTCCGGAGCATTTCCCTCCCCGGTCTGTCCTTCATTCTGTTCCGGAACATCTTCCTCATCGCTCTTCGCAACTACTGACACGGAAGCGATGGAGTCATTGTCCCTGATGTTTATAAGTTTCACACCCTGGGTGTTACGTCCTGCAAGTTTGATATCGGAAACCGCCATCCTTATGATGAGCGCGCTCTGAGTGATGATCAGCAGGTCATTCTCTTCCGTCACATTCTTCAGAGCCACCAGTTTGCCTGTCTTGTCGGTGATGTTCATCGTGCGTACACCCTTGCTGCCACGGCTCGTCTTGCGGTACTCTTCGAAGTCCGTACGCTTTCCAAGCCCTTTCTCGCCAATCACAAGAAGCGTATGCGCTGAAGCATCCTCAGCCTCAGGTTCATAGCATACCATACCGATAACATAGTCATCCTCATCAAGATTGATGCCACGCACTCCGGTAGCTGTCCTGCCGAGAGGTCTTGCATCTGATTCATCGAATCTTACGCATCTTCCGTTACGGCTTGCGATAAGCACTTCCGACTTGCCGTCGGTAAGGATAGCCTCGAGCAACTCGTCTCCCTCGCGGATATTGACGGCATTGACACCTTTCTGGCGCGGTCTCGAGTAAGCTTCTAGAGAGGTCTTCTTGATGATTCCCTCCTTGGTCGCGAGAATGATGTAGTGATTGTTGATATACTCCTCGTCCGTCAATGTAGGTACATTGATGATGGCCTTGATCTTGTCATCCGGAATGCTGAGAACGTTCTGGATGGCGCGGCCCTTGGATGAACGGGAACCCTCAGGAACTTCGTAAACCTTCAGCCAGAAGCACCTGCCCTGCTCAGTGAAGAAGAGCATCGTGCTGTGCATATTGGCCACATACAGGTGTTCAATGAAATCCTCATCCCTTGTAGCGCTGCCTTTCATGCCTACGCCTCCACGGTTCTGGGTCTTGTACTCTGCAAGCGGAGTCCTCTTTATATATCCGAAGTGGGAAATCGTAATCACCTCATCATCATCGGCATAGAAGTCCTCAGGATTGAACTCTTCCGCGTTAGGTACGATTTCAGACCTTCTCTTGTCGCCGTATTTGGCTTTGAGTTCCTGGGTTTCGCTCTTGATGATGTCCATCTGCATTGCAGGATTTGCAAGTACGTCATTGCACCATGCAATGAATTTCTCCAGTTCGTCGTACTCTGCCTGGAGTTTCTCTCTTTCGAGTCCGGTGAGCTGACGGAGTTTCATCTCCACGATGGCTGTCGCCTGTGCGTCGGAGAATGCAAATGTACTGATCAATGTAGATTTGGCCTCTTCGACAGTCTTGGAAGCCCTGATGATTCTGATGATCTCGTCGATAACGTCGATGGCCTTGATGAGACCTTCGAGGATATGGGCTCTCTTCTGGGCTTTTTCCAGGTCGAACTTGGTCCTTCTGACTACGACTTCGTGCCTGAAGTCCACGAACACCTTTATTATATCCTTGAGACTCAATGTCCTTGGACGGCCCTTGACGAGTGCCACATTGTTTATGGCGAAACTTGACTGGAGAGGAGTGTATTTGAACAGCGTGTTCAGGACGACATTGGAATTGGCGCCCTGTTTCACTCTGAAAATCACTCTCATGCCTTCGCGGGAAGTCTCGTCATTCATATAGGTAATGCCCTCGATCTTCTTGTCATCGACCATCTGGCCGATTCTCTCGAGCATTTCTTTCTTGTTCACCATGTACGGAATCTCGGTGACTACGATGGTCTCACGGCCGTTGTTGTCCACTTCAATCTCCGTCTTTGCGCGCATGACCACTCTTCCTCGGCCTGTCTCATAAGCCTCCCTGATGCCCTGGATGCCCTGGATGATACCTCCGGTAGGGAAATCAGGACCTTTGATGTAGTGCATCAGGCCGTCAGTGTCAATGTCAGGATTGTCAATGTATGCGCAGATGGCATCGCAGCACTCGCCCAAGTTGTGAGGGGCCATGTTGGTAGCCATACCTACCGCGATACCTGCGGAACCGTTCAGAAGCAGGAGCGGCGCCTTGGTAGGCAGAACCGTAGGCTCCAGAATCGTATCATCGAAGTTCAGCTGGAAATCGACTGTGTCCTTCTCCATATCGCCGAGGACATCGTTCGCCAATTTTTCGAGCTTCGCCTCGGTATATCGCATTGCAGCGACAGGGTCACCGTCCATTGAACCGAAGTTACCCTGACCGAATACAAGCGGGTATCTCTGGTTCCAGTCCTGAGCCAAACGGGCCATGGCGTCATAGACACTTGAGTCTCCGTGCGGATGGAACTTACCGAGCACCTCACCGACGATTCTCGCAGATTTCTTGGTCTGTCCTGAGTAGTCCAGTCCCAATCCTTCCATTCCGAACAGCACACGGCGCTGCACAGGTTTCAGTCCGTCTCTCGCGTCAGGAAGCGCTCTGGAAACAATTACCGACATTGAATAGTCAATGTAGGCAGACCTCATCTCCTCATCAATGTTCACCTCTTCGATGATGCCCTTCATTCCTGTTCCCTCTTCCTGCGGTTCAACAGAATTCTTATTTTCCTCCATATTATCCATTTTTTCTACAAAAATTTCTTACTTGTCAATGCTTCTTGAACATAATGCCACGCTCTCCGCATTGTACTCTATAAAACGTACAAAATTACAAAATTTTTATCATCGAAACAAACTTGAATTTATACTAACATCCCTTTAGGGCCATTTTTTGGTTTATCAGCATAAAGGATATATTTTTGCATAAGAAGTATTTTAGAAATGCAGATGGAAATAAAAATATCGGACGAACTGAACACCATTATCGGGTATGCCAGAGAGGAGGCTCTCCGGACCGGAAGTTACGGAATCGGCCCTGACCACCTTTTCCTGGGCATCATCCGGCATGCGGACAATGACGCCTGCAGGACATTGACAGGTCTGGGGGCAGATACGGACTCGATGAAAAAGTTCATTGACAGCCGCATATTCACCAACGAGCAGATTCCTTATTCGGAAATGGAGAACATCACGTTCTCCAGGGCATCGCAGAACATACTGAGCATCACCATACTTGAGTCCACAAAACTAAAGAGCAGGGAGGCCACGCCTCAGCATCTGCTTCTCGCATTGTGCAGGACCACAAGCTGTTACGGTTCGACTTACTTGAGGAATATCGGCATTGACTATGGCCGCATCCTTACCTACATGTCGAAGAACGGGATGCTGGACAGACAGAGCGAGACCAGTGACGACGGCGATGAGGTCAATGATGCTGAGCAGGCCCCGAAGAAGGAGCCTGTAAACGACATTTGTGAATTCGGCATTGACCTGACAAAAGCGGCGGCCGAAGGCAAGCTGGATCCTGTGGTGGGGCGCGACCGGGAGATTTCGAGGCTGATCGAGATTCTCGGCAGGAGAAAGAAGAACAACCCCATGCTCATCGGTGAGCCGGGCGTCGGGAAGTCCGCGATTGTGGAAGGCATTGCCCTGAGGATTGCAGAAGGCTCTATATCAAGTGTTTTGGCGAAGAAGCGGATCATTTCATTGGATATTGCGTCCGTGGTGGCGGGGACCAAATACCGCGGCGATTTCGAGCAGCGCGTGAAGTCCATAATCAAGGCGGCAAGCAGCGACCCGGACATTATCCTGTTCATCGACGAGTTCCATACGATTGTCGGTGCGGGAGGCGGTCAGGGCAGTCTTGATGCGGCCAATATGCTCAAACCTGCGCTGGCAAGGGGTGAAATCCAATGCATCGGCGCCACGACCATGGACGAGTTTACCAAAATCGTAGAGAAGGACGGGGCGCTCGACAGGCGTTTCCAGAAAATCGTCGTGGAACCTACTGACCTGAAAGAGTCGGTGTCCATTCTCCAGCATTTGAAGCCGAACTATGAGGAATACCACGGAATCCGCTATACCGATGAGGCGATTGAGGCTTGCGTGAGGCTGACTGACAGATATATTCCAGACCAGCAGCTGCCGGACAAGGCTATCGATGCGATGGATGAGGCCGGGTCAATGATAAGGCTGCGCTGCGGTTCCGCGAAGAAATCCGTCAAGAGAAGCGAAGGCATTGTCAACGAGGAGGATATCGCTACTGTGGTGTCCAAGATGACCGGGATTCCTGTAAATAAGGTGGCAGAATCAGAGGGGCACAGGATATTGAAAATGAAGGAACGGCTGAAGAGCCGGATCATCGGACAGGATGAGGCTATCGGTACGGTTGTCGGTGCCATCCAGCGTAACCGTGCAGGTCTGAAGGACCCTGACAGGCCTATCGGTTCGTTCCTCTTCTTCGGCCCTACCGGTGTGGGAAAGACGGAGCTTGCCAAGTGCATCGCAGAGTATCTTTTTGATTCTCAGGATAATATGGTGAGAATCGACATGAGTGAATATATGGAGAAGTTCACCGTATCCAGACTGATCGGCGCGCCTCCGGGCTATGTGGGCTATGAGGAAGGCGGACAGCTGAGCGAAAAGGTGCGCAGGAAGCCTTATTGCGTGGTGCTGCTGGATGAAATCGAGAAAGCGCACCCGGACATATTCAATCTGCTGCTGCAGGTGCTCGATGACGGCCGCCTGACAGACAGTGAGGGAAGGACTGTAAGTTTCAAGAATACCATAGTGATAATGACTTCCAATGTCGGCAGCCGTGACATCCAGGAATACGGCAAGGGCGTGGGATTCAGCACGATAGGACGGAATGTCTCCGTAAACAGGCAGCTGGTATTGGAGAAGGCCGTGAAGAAGGCGTTCCCGCCGGAGTTTCTCAACCGCGTGGACGAGAAGATTTTCTTCCGCGAGCTGGAGAAGGAGGACATTTTCAGGATTATCGACATTGAACTGAATGATTTGAAGAAAAGGGCCGAGGAGGCGGGCTACCGGATCAATGTCACTCCTTCTGCCAAGAAGTTCATTGCCGAAGAGGGTTTCGATCCGAATTATGGAGCCCGACCGCTCAAACGTGCCGTGGTGAAATATATCGAAGACCCTGTTTCTGAATTCATTATCGCGGACAGGGCGCTTGGCGTCAAGAAAAATGGACTGACTGGCATCAGAGTAAGTCTCAATGCGAAAAAAGACGGGACTGCGGCTGAACGCCAGCCTAACAAAAAGTAGAATTATGACAAAACTTGTTATTTTCGATCTGGACGGGACTTTGCTGGACACCGTAGAGGACCTCGGCAATGCCACGAACTTCGCGCTGAAGGAGTGCGGTTTCGCGGAAAGGCCTGTCAATGACTATTATACGCTCTGTGGCAGAGGCATCTACAATCTGTTCAGGGGCGCGGTGCCGCAGGGGCAGGACAATGAGGAGAATATCCGGAAGATGGCTTCATATTTTCTCTCGTACTACGACGCGCACATGTGCGACTGCACCAAGCCATACCCTGGCATTGTCGATATGCTGAAGAAGATTACGGAGGCAGGAGTCATCCCGGCATTGGCCTCGAACAAATATCAGGAGGGCGCGGAGAAGCTTATCCGTCACTTTTTCAGCGAGTTCCGGTTCGTCAAGGTGCTGGGCCAGAGGGAGGGACAGCCGATAAAACCGGACCCGGCAATCGTGCATCAGATAATGGCGGAGGTTCCCGGCATCGGGCTCGACCAGGTGGTGTATGTCGGTGATTCTGATGTAGATATGCAGACCGGGGCCAATGCTGCCGTGCGTACTGTGGGTGTCACTTGGGGTTTCCGCTCGAGAGAGGAACTGGAAAACGGGCATCCGTGGAAAATCGCGTCGTCTGCAGAAGAGCTGGCCGATTACATTCTGGAATAAGTGGATTGCATTCTGCAACAAGCGAATTACGTTCTGCAACAACTGGCTCAGCGGATTTTTGGATAACGGGCTTTTTTTGTATATTAGCAGATTATAGCGCCGCCGATGGGCGGTCATTGTTCAACTATTAAAACGATAAAGATATGAGAATACCAGAATCAGAACTTATAATCAATGATGACGGTTCAGTGTTTCA
>UMHZ01013853.1_pt1 | contig 15107 bp, 10 predicted proteins | sample 1965671 | NCBI WGS metagenome assembly UMHZ01 (sample SAMEA4836111, study PRJEB28245) | human gut metagenome | biome: gut microbiome; material: fecal sample | place: Denmark | collected 2008 | reverse complement strand
CTGCTGCCATCCAGCGCTTATACTCTTCCTGATACATCTTAATCACTCCTATTATTTTCTTAAAATGTAAAATTATTGCAATTCAGCCATACAACGTAAGACCGTCAGTTTATGACCACTTCGTTGTATGGCTGAACTGTTTCTAAACTTTACAAGTCTAGTTATATTATACCATGCAGGTAGATTTACAGCAAGATTACTTGTCTATTTTAACAAGCATTTTCCATTACATAGAAATAATTCCCAATACATTTGCAATAGAACTTAATAATATAATAATCAGGCAGATCGGTGCCAGATATTTCATAAAGAACATGTATAATTTCTTTCTCTTAAATGCAGATGACTGCTCAATCTCCCTTGCAATCTTGTCAAATCCAACGGTACGAACGATCAAGAAGCATGTTGCAAGTGCTGCAAGTGGCATCATCACTGAATTTGTCAGGAAGTCAAAGAAGTCCAGACATGCCATTCCGAAAATCTGAATAAAGCTCAGTACTCCATATCCCATAGAAGATAAGGTTCCGATTATAAGCATAACAGCAGCCATAAGGATACAGCATTTCGGTCTGCTCCAGTGAAGTTCATCCTGGAATGTAGATACGCTTGTCTCCAGAAGTGAGATTGCACTTGTCACTGCTGCAAGAAGTACCAATATGAAGAACAGGATACCAGCCAGCCTTCCAACGCCCATACTTGCGAATACCTTCGGAAGTGTGATGAACATCAGAGATGGTCCTGCCTGCAGATTGTCCGGGTTTCCACCAGAGAATGCAAATACAGCCGGAATGATCATAAGTCCTGCGAGCATTGCGATTGCTGTATCGAAAATCTCAACCTGTGTTGTACTCTTCTCAAGATCAACGTCTTTACCAATATAAGAACCATATGTATACAAAATTCCCATCGCGATTGACAGGGAGTAGAACATCTGTCCCATTGCCGCAACAACCGTCATTGCTGAGAAGTGCTTTGGATTCGGAATCAGGAAATACTTCACACCTTCAATTGCTCCCGGTCTTGTTACAGAATAAATTGCTACGATAACCGCAAGGATAACAAGGATTGGCATCATAATCTTAGATACTCGCTCTACACCATTCTCAACTCCTGCCAGGATAACGCAGAATACAAGAATAGAAAACACGATGAACCATGCTTCTACCTGAAAAGAATCTGAAATAAATTCTGTAAAATATCCGTCCTGTGCAACAGTCTGCACATTTCCTTTCAAATACTCTGCAAGGTACTTGATAACCCAGCCACCGATCGAACTATAATACGGCACGATCAGCATAGGGATTATTGCATTGAGCCATCCGCCGATCTTAAATGATTTTGTCTTACCAAATGTCTGAAAAGCTCCAACCGGACTTTTTCTTGTCATTCTTCCAAGTGCTGTCTCTGACATGATCAGAACATATCCAAAAGATACGGTCAGAATCAGATAAACGAGAAGGAAGATTCCCCCTCCATATTTCGCAGCCAGATACGGGAATCTCCAGATATTTCCCAGGCCGACTGCTGAGCCTGCAACAGCAAGCACATATCCAATTTTACCCGAGAAGCTTGCTCTCTTTGCTGATTGTCCATTGTTACTCATAAATTGCCTCCCATCACATAACAGTCTGTACTGCTATTTTCCCATCTTTTTTATAGCCTATACTGTTCTATTCTACCATTCACAATCATGAATAGCAACAAAAAAGAGCGTTGACAGCGCTTTTTAAACACATTTAAAATGCTATCTCGGCTCATTTTTATACGTTTTTATAATTTCCCTTCTATTTCTGCTCTTTCAAGCAATCTCTCAATCCCTATATTCCATGTTCCGATCTTCACTCCGGCATTGATCACACGCTTACATTTCCCTATTGTCTCAAATGCTTTCTGAAGCGTTTCTTCCCGAATCTCCTCAAACGGTTCTTCCGTGATCACTTCTGCCGCAAGTAATCTTGCCAGCCGGTAATCCATATCATTTTCATATAAAACACCTGCCGCAAACGGGATGTGCTCCTTCTGAAGTCTTCGATAAACCGGGATTCCAGTTCCGCCGGAAGAGATCACGAACACTTCCGGCTCACCCTCCGGCGCAGGAAGTTCAATGCTTCCAAAAAGCGGGTCAAAATATCCATTATTGATTCCATACAATTCGCGAATGATTTCTTCTGTAAATACTTCTTCCGGACTTCCGTAATGTGAAATCGTCTCGCCTTTGACACAGATGATCTTATCTGAAATCTTCTGTGCCAGATCGATTTCATGAAGAGACATAATCACCGTAATCTTCTTCTGCCTTGCCATCCGCTCAAGGATAGACAACAGCTCCAACTTATATTTTACATCCAGAAACGAAGTCGGCTCATCTAAAACGATCACATCCGGGTCCTGACAGATTGCTCTCGCCAGCAGAACGCGCTGCTTCTGTCCATCACTAATCGCATTAAAATCACGGTTGCCGAGCTCCTGCGCATGCACCGCCTGCATCGCCTCTTCCACCAGACATTCATCTTCCTGCGTCAGAATCCCAAGTCGTCCTGTGTAAGGATAACGTCCAGTCGCCACAATATCATGACAAGTCATCAACTCTGTCTTGATCCGATCCGTCAACACGACCGCCATCTTAGACGCAAGCTCTTTGTACGGCAGTTTCAGAAGAGAAGTATCGTCAAAAAATACATTCCCTCCAACGACTTTCAGCTGTCTTGTAATACTTTTCAAAATCGTTGACTTTCCCGAACCATTCGGCCCGATCAAAGTCACGATCTCCCCCTTGTTGAGCCCGATATTAATATCACGGATCAGGGAGTTTCCATTATAACCTACCGACAGGTCTTTCATTTGAAAATAATAATCTGCCATCTTATTTTCTTCCTCCCTTCGGTATCATCATATAGATAACGATCGGTGCACCCAGAATAGAAGTCACCGTACTGATATTCAATTCCACCGGTGCCAGTGCCATTCGTGCGATCAAATCACAGATCATACAGAACACAGCTCCCATAAAGAACGTTCCCGGTATGACCACGATCGGTTTTGACGTTCCAAATGCTTTCCTTGCAAGAAACGGAACTGCGATTCCCACGAAAGAAATCGGTCCCGCAAATGCTGTCACACACGCTGACAGAATACTGGAAAGCAAAATCAAAATCACGCGAAATGTCTTGATGTTGACTCCCATACTCTGCGCATATGCTTCTCCCAATTGATATGCACTGATTGGTTTGGACAGGAAAAATGTAAACAGCACCGCAAGTCCGACAACCACTGCTGCCACACGAATATTGCTCCAGCTCATTCCGGAAAAACTTCCCTGTGACCATCCGTGCAGATTCACAATATCAGAATCATCCGCAAATGTCACAACAAAATCCGTGATAGCCGAACAGATATATCCGATCATGATCCCCCCGACAAGAAGAGACGCCATATGCTGCACTTTTTTCGACATCAGAAGGATAAATCCCGTCGAGATCAGCGACCCGATAAATGCTGCAAGAATCAGTGTATACGAAGAAAATCTTCCGATATATTTCAAATACACGATCATTGTAAGTGCCACGACCATTTTCGCTCCGGAAGAAATTCCGAGAACGAAAGGTCCGGCAATAGGATTAGAAAAAAATGTCTGCAGCAAAAAGCCTGAAAGAGACAATGCACCACCAAGCAATGCTGCCATCAGAATTCTCGGAAGACGGATCTTCCATATAATATTGTACTCTGTCGCCGCTCCTTCTTTCAGAAAGAGAATGCGCAGAATCTTAGGCACCGGAATATGAATATTTCCGGTATTGATATTTAGCACTGTCACAACACAAAATACTGCTGCAAGAATCAGAAATACCGCTGTGTATCTTGTACGCCGTCTGAAATTTTCCTGATGAAAACTTGTCTGCTCCATTCTTCTACTCCATCTTTTCAAGAAATGTCATCTGAGATGCATCACCGTCTGTCAGCATCAGATGCATATCTTTGATCAGCTCTCCGACTGTATCTGTTGCCTGATATAAGTTCTTTCCGGTATACCAGACATTTCCGTCTTTCACCGCCTTGAATTCGGAGAACAATTCATTCTTTGCTTCCAGTTCACTGATACTATTTACCTGTCCGTCGATCGTCCCGTTGTAGATCAGATAATCTGCATCTACAGCAGTCGCATAGAATTCCTCCATCGTCAGTTTAACAGATGGTGCGTTACTGTCCGGATTCTTCAGATCTTTGAACGCATATCTTCCACCTGCGATTTCAATCATTGACGGAATATAATCGTCAGATTTTCTCACAACGATTGAACCATCCGTACTCACATAGAAATAAGCAACCGTCTTTTCCGTGTTCTCGAATCCTTTCAGTTCCTCGATCACGTGAGCCTGCTGGTCAAAAAATGTATCCGCTTCTTCCTCTTTATTCAGAAGCGCCCCATAAAGCTTGATCCACTCGGTTCTTCCAAGCGGATGTGACTCATAACTGGAGTAGTCTACAAATACCGGAATCCCAAGATCTTCGATCATTTCCTGTACCTTCGGTGTATGAAGGATCATCGTTGATTCGATTGCCAGATCACAGTCTCCGTCAACGAGAGTCTCATAATCCGGTTCGCTGTATTTTCCCGCAAATGTCATCGCTCCGGATTCCATTGCTTCCTTTGCACTCTCTACATACCAGCCGGAAGCCTCAAGCCCGGAGAATTTCACCTTGTCAATTCCGCCGATTGCATCAAACAGAGACATGGATGCTGTCGCCGCCATATAAATATTCTCTGTCGGCTGCTGGATCACAACAATATCATCCGCCAGATTTTCCGGTTCTTCTTCACCTTCCGGAACGATCAGATATTGCTTATCTTCATGGACATCGATCAACTTATATCCATCCTTATAATAGTATACATCGAATTCTGTCGCGTAAGTCAGATCCATTGTAGATTCATAGGTAAGCCCTTCGATTTCCGGTGCTTTTTTTGTCTTGTCGGCTGCATCTTTGGTCTTATCCTTTGTTACATCTGTACCTGCTGAATTATTACCGCTGTTTCCACCGGAGGCTGCGGTAGAACCGCAGCCTCCGAGCAGAAGTGCAGCTGAAAGCATGAACGCTGTGATTCTGCATCTTCTTATCTTCATTCTATTTTTCTCTCCTATTTCTCTGCCGCTGCTACTGCCGCATCAAACTTCTCGTTCGTCAGCTCTTCACATCCGTAGAGAACACCGTAAACCTTGATCCACTCCTGCTTTCCAAGTTCTGTCTTTTCCTCGGAAGAACGATCAACAAAAACCGGAATACCAAGCATTGCAAGCTTTTCTGTCAGCTCTTCGAACTGTTCCGTCTTCTCTTCTACTGTCAGAGTCTCTTTTGTATCTTTACTGTCTTTATCTGCTATTTTGTCAGTATCTTTCGCTGCATTTTCCTCAGAATCTTCTCTTGGAAGAATATCTCCTGTAAACAAAGCAAGATTCACTTCACTCTTCACAAAATTCTTCAGTTTCAACTTGTCCGCTGTTCCTGCATATGCAACTTCAGCATTCTTCTCTCTGTCTTTTGCTTTCATCTTATCAGCAATCTCGGATACTGTACAGTCTTTGCTCTTCATTCCAACTGCCGCAACATTGTCAAGAAGATCGAGATCTTTCATCGTATTCAGAATCTCATCAGACTCTGCATAAGTATGATCCACAGGTTTCTTCACAATGATCATATCCTGCTCAAGACCAACCGGAACTTCCACATCCTCCGGAACGATCAGATATTTCACAACATTTCCCTTGTAAAGCTGTGCTGCCAGTTCCTGTTCGCTTGTGCCGTTGTTATCCGAAGCTGCGGATTCCTCGGCAGAAGCATCTACTTTGCTTTCTGCATCTGAGTTCTTAGAATCTTCTGATCTATTGATCGTAACAGAAGCTACTTTCTTCTTGGAAGACTTCTCTTTATCTTCTGCAGACTTCTCATTTTCAGACTTTGTTTCCTCTGCTTTTTCCGGGTCTCTTGCTGTGTCCTTCGTCATATCAATTTCAAGAAGTACAATCCCCTGATCATAATGATAAATCTTGAAATATTCTGCATAGTCAAGCTTTGTCTCTGACTGATATTCCAAACCTATAATTTCAGGTGCTTGTTCATCCAGCTTCTGGTTACTGCTTGTTGAAGCATCTGTTCCGTTTGCAGATGTTCCTCCATTCGCCGCTGCAAGATAAATGAAAATCGTATATTCTATCTCATGTGCGACAGACATTTTATCTGTCATTCCAATAATCTTATTGTTCTGATTCAACGCAACCGGAATAACAGCTGTCGCTGATCCGCCGCCCTTTGTTGTGTAATACTTATTTCCATTCGCTTTCACATACTGATAATGATCACTGCTGAACACGAGTGTTGCATAAGCCTGTCCATTCTGGATCGTCACTTTATTACAAGTAATCTGAACCTTACCTGTTCCACCTGACCAGGTAAAACGGTCCGGAGTATATACACCATCTTTCAGTGTTGTTCCACTGTCTACATGAGAAGTAGAGCCGCTTGTGTCGGATTCGTATTTTGATACATTATCTGCTTTTCCGTCATTTCCATCTGTTTTTCCTGAATTAGTTCCAGATACAGAACCGCCTGGGAAAGCAGAATTGTTTGTTCCTGTATTACCTGTATTGTTGGAACCACCAGTAGTTCCGGAATTTCCTGTGTTTCCGTTGTTTCCGGAATCACCTTTATTCTCAGAATCTGTAGAATTAAGATCGGCAATCTTCTTCATTGTCTCTGACTGGAAAGTCAGCATTCTGTCATACCAGATTCCTTTTTTAATGGAATAGGCTGCTACTGCGATTTCCTTATCCAACGCTTCTACCGGAACAGTATAAGTATATTTTCCTTCTTCATTCACCTGATATGGAATCCAGGATGACTGATCTGCGCTTGCAGCCTCTTCCTTTGTTCCCATATACAGATAGCCGTAACCGGTTCCGCTTAATGTAAGCACGGCACTCATTTTTCCGTCTTTTGCTGTCAGGATACAATCCACTACTTTAAACATGGAAGAACTGGAAGTTACATCCATACTGTAGATTCCGTTTGCTACTGTTGCTTCCGGTGTCGGTGTTGGAGTTGGTGCCGGATCCGGTGTTGAAGTTTCTCCCGGATTCGGAATGTACATCCATAAGTACTGTTTGTCATACCAGGTCTGATCTTTTGACTTTCTCAAAGATACCGGAATTGTCTGACCTGCTTTTTCTTTCGGCACATTGAAATGAAATGTCCATGCACCTTCTTCATCCTTTGTTCCTTCTATAACAGATGCTTTCAACAAATCATCTTTTGAACCAAGATATAGCGCATCAAATCCTGTGTTGTTTGTCTTGATCGTGATATCAAGTTCGCCATCCTTTTCAACAACTGTTGATTCACTGACCTTGAACATCTTGAACTCTTCAGCGTCTTCTTTTACTACTTTCACAGATTCTCCTGTTACAGAAGGCGCCTCCTTTAGTGGCGGAAGTTCCGGTTCCGGAGTATTCGTAGAATCGTTAGAATCCATAGAAGGTTCTGACTTGCCTGTCTCATCTTTTATCTGTGTATCCTTGTTATCAGTTTTTTCGTCCGCAACCTGATCTGAGACAGTTGTGCCTGGATTTTTCCCGGTGGTTTCTGTATCTTTCTCTTCTGAGTTATTTTCTAAGTTGTTTTCTGAATTATTTTCTGAGTTATTCTCTAAATTTGGTTTTGTTTCTGCTTCGATTGAATTCTGATTATCTGATTTATCCGAAGAATTATCAACTTTATCAGATTCCTCTGTCTGATCTTCTTTTGTTAAATCGTCATCTCTTTTATCTTCTTTAACATTTCCTGCGTCTTCTGTCTGACTCTCATCTTGTTTCTTATCTAGATCAGCTTCTTCCACCTCAACAGTTTCCTGTAAATTTGTCTCACACTGCTGCTCATTTTCTGCCGCATATGTTCTTGTATAAGACAATGGTGAAATCACCATAGAACCTGTCAGCATAAGCGCAAGCCATCTACTCTTATTTTTCATTTCTTTTTTGTCTCCTATTAAGTTGTGAATTATAAAATACGGAAAATGGATAGAATTATCCTGAATCGAATGAATGATTGCTGGTCACACGTAATGCGAACAGTAAGAATGGTTCTTTCGGTACAATCAATTACTCGTGATCTGGAATTCGTATATTCCCCGCACCAACGGCCGGCAGGTTTCCTGACTTACAGATCTTCTATACAGAACACCTTCCCGGTCTCCCAGTGGATGTGCGGACTCTCCACACTTGTCTGTATAGGGGCGGTCTTCTGAAATCTAATTTCTAAGAAGACCGCATCTCTGCTCACAGTGACGAGTTCGTACAGGTCTTGCACCTGTTTCCCTTTTACCTGTTTCAATCAGGATATGGAAATATATTCCCTGATCAAACAGCACCGAACGCTATTATTTCTGACTAACTATAACATTTCATTATATTGAAGTCAACTATTCCGCCTTCACAGCCCAGCGCATCTTCGTAGATCTTGCTCTTCCGTTCTGTGCACATTCCTGCGCTGACGGACGTACAACATCTCTCGCATATTCGGAATAGATTCCTTCTTTATATCCTGCTTTGAGTGCTTTCTTTACAAGCTTGTCCTCTCCGGAATGGAATGTGAGAATTGCCACTCTTCCACCCGGTTTCAACGCTCCCGGAAGCTTCTCCATGAATTCATACAGCACTTCGAACTCATTATTGACATCAATACGAAGTGCCTGGAATGTTCTCTGGCAAGTCTTTTTGATAATGTCCTTCTTTTCTTTATTATTCGGAAGGAAATCTAAAGTCTTCTCGATGACATTTCTAAGCTTTGTTGTTGTATCGATACGATTGCCTCTGCGAATCTCATCCGTGATCGCTTTCGCCAGCTCTTCGCAGTATGGCTCATCTGAATTCTCGTAAAGCATTCCGGCAAGCTCTTCCTCGGAAATGTTATCAAGGCGCTCTGCTGCGCTGATTCCCTTCTCCTGGTTCAGTCGCAGATCCAGCGGTCCGTCAACTTTAAAGGAAAATCCTCTCTTCGGATTATCAATCTGCATGGAGGAAACTCCAAGGTCCGCAAGGATAAAATCAAATCCTCCAACTTCTTTCGCAATCTCATCGATCGTGCAGAAGTTCTGCAGACGGATACTTAAAATGTCTTCTCCGAATCCCTGATCTGCCAGACGTTTTCTTGTCTTTGCAGACTCTTCCGGGTCAACATCTGTTGCATAGATGTGTCCCTTGCCTTTCAGACATTCCAGCATTGCTTTCGTATGTCCACCGTATCCGAGTGTCGCATCGAATCCAGTCTCACCCGGCTGGATTTTCAGGAAATCCAGGATCTCATTTACCATGATAGAAATGTGCATTCCGGCAGGAGTATTTCCCTTCTGGATTACATGCGCGATTGTATCCTTGTATTTCTCCGGCTGTAACTCTTTATATTTCTCCTCGAATTTCTTCGGGTATTTTCCTTTATATCTCACACGACGCTTGTGCGGTGTCTGTGATTCCTGTGTGTTCTGATTGTTCTGTTCGCTCATTTCGCTCTCCTTGTATATTCATAAATGTTTTCTCTATTATTTCTGTTCTCTTTTCACAACGTATGTACAGTATACCATGAAAGTTATTCACAATATACCATGATCCTTGAAATGTTTTCCACATAAGTCTGCGTATTTTTCACCTATTCACATTTCTTTACCAAAGCCTGCGTAAATCCACCATTTTATCCGGCTGCATATCTTACTGCCACGTTCATCACTCCCGCAAGCATCATCACAATCACCGGATTCAGTTTTGTCTTACGAAGCAATAACAGACAGATTCCAAAGATCACCACCATAGACCATTTTGTCGCCGCAACCTGCACAATTCCATCTGTCCAGAATGCAGTGTGCAGAATTGCGATTCCTGCGGATGCGATCAGTGCGACAACCGCCGGTCTTAGTGATTCCAGCACGCTCTGGAACATTTTCATTTTCTTATATCTTAAATAAAACCATGCGATCAAAGTTACGATAATACAAGACGGCAGAATGCACCCACAGGTCGCCGCAACAGATCCCGGAACTCCCGCAATCTTGCTGCCGACAAATGTTGCCGCATTGATTGCAATCGGCCCAGGTGTCATCTGGGAAATCGTGATCAAATCTGTGAATTCTGTCATCGTAAGCCAGTCGTGCTGCGACACTACCTGTTCTTGGATCAGAGGCATCGCCGCATAACCGCCGCCAAAGCTGAACAGTCCAATCTGAAGAAAGCTTAAAAATAATTTCAGATAAATCATTTCTCTTCACTTCCTTTCTTCGTGATCTTTTTCTCAATTAATGCGCGGAGTACTCCGACAATTCCACAGATCAGAATCACATAGACTACATTTACCTCAAATATGCAGGAAGCTATAAATGCCCCGACCATAAGTACGTATGACAAAGCATCTTTCTTCTTCACGATTCCGGCACCCATGTCATATGTCACAGATGCGATCACGGCGCCCACTCCGGCCTGCATTCCTTCGAGCATTAAGCTGATGATCTGGTTACTTCGAAATGCCTGATAACCGGCAGAAAGTATCGATATAATAAGAAATGGTGGGATTACTGTCCCGGCAATTGCTGTCAGAATCCCCGCAATTCCAGCCAGTTTATATCCGATCACGATTGCTCCGTTCACTGCGATTGCTCCCGGTGCCGACTGCGCGATCGCCACAAGATCCAGCATCTCCTCTTCTTCAATCCAATGATATTCATCTACGAACTTTTTCTTCATCAGGCTGACGATCACATAACCTCCACCAAATGTGAACGCGCTTAAGTAAAAGGTTGACCAGAAAATCTTCCACAATTTTTTATCTTGTTTTTTCCCTTGCGTTTTTTCTTGTTGTTCTTCCATATATATTGTCCTCGTATATTATGATTATGCGAATTGCGTAGCACTAGAACTCCCACCACACTATATGCTATTGGCAGGCAAAATTCCCTAACTATGGTATTCTTTCTCTTGTAGTCTATCGCAATCAAAATGATTATGCAATCGCCTTGAATTTTTTACATTATATTTTCCTTTTTGAAACCTTAATTTTATCTGAATTTTCCCTATTTGGAAAATGATTATGATACAATGAGAACAGTAATATTTATCATAAAGGAGATTGAAATTGAAAAACCCATTTTTTCGATTCTCTTGTGCCGTTCTCCTGTGTTGCTGCCTGACCGGATGCGGTAGCATACAGCACAAATCCAGTACGGACACGGCGCAGGCGCAGGGTACTAAGGCACCACCCAAGACAGCGGATGATTTTTCTATCTCATCAGATTCTGAAAATGAAACTGTAGATGAAACTTCTTCTGCTGATGCCGCCATCCCATCTGCTTCTGAATCTGAATCCGTAACTCAGCAGGAACTGCTGACCGGCGCAGCGGCTCTTTACAGCAATGGACAGGAGATCAGCTTTGACCCTTCCTGGCAATACGCAGACTTTTCTGCAATCAATTCTGGAACAGCTACTATTTATCTTGCAGATTCTGATCGCAAGGATATCGTCGGCGGCGTGAATGCCGGACATGGAACTTCCGGTGGTGCTTCTGTAAAGACACAGTGTCACCCGGATGGTTCTCCAAAGACAACCGGCGGAAGCACTGCTCAGGGTGCAACTTATGCGACTGCAGTTTCCGGGGGAATGACATTTAACGATGGAACTGCTGAAAGCACTGTTACACTTCAGATGGCTCAGATTCTGAAAGATAAGCTGCTTGCTCAAGGATATGATGTCCTTATGGTGAGAACTGGCGACGATGTCCAGCTTGATAACGTTGCCCGCACCGTACTCTGTAACAATGTAGCTGACTGTCACATCTCACTCCACTGGGATGGAGATGGATTGGGATATGACAAAGGCTGTTTCTACATTTCTGTGCCGGATGGTCTGAAAAGTATGGAACCTGTCGCTTCCCACTGGCAGGAACATGATGCACTTGGGGCCTCTCTTGTAGAAGGACTTCGTACAGAAGGAATGACCATTTACCAAAATGGTTCTATGAATATCGATCTGACGCAGACTTCTTATAGTACAATTCCGTCTGTTGATATGGAACTTGGAAATGCAAGCTCTGACCACAGTGATTCCACACTAAACAGTCTGGCTGATGGTCTAGTTCTTGGACTCAATGCTTATTTTGGAAATTAGAATTTTTATTGAGTTATTTATTTTATTTTTTAAGGAGGTTATTATGGAGCCACTCATTCGTGTTAAAAATATGTACAAGATCTACAATCCTGGAGAAAATGAAGTCCGCGCGCTGGATGATGTTTCTCTTGAGATCAACCAGGGAGAATTTATTGCCATTGTCGGACATTCCGGTTCTGGTAAATCTACATTTATGAATATGCTCGGCTGTCTTGACACACCTGATTCCGGGGAATATTTTCTGGACGGAAAAGATGTTGCTAATCTCTCAGACAATGAACTGTCTGATATCCGCAATCACAAGATCGGCTTCATCTTTCAGGGATTTAATCTGATCCCAAACCTGGATGCACTTGGAAATGTAGAACTTCCACTTATCTATCGCGGACTTGGAAAGCAGCAAAGAAAAGAGATTGCCGGGGAAGCTCTATCGAAAGTTGGACTGGAAAATCGTATGGACCACAGACCGAACCAGCTTTCCGGTGGACAGCAGCAGCGTGTCGCTGTAGCCAGAGCAATTGCCGCACAGCCGCCGATCATCCTTGCCGATGAACCGACCGGTAACCTGGACAGTAAATCAACTATCGAGATCATGAATATCCTCAAAGACCTTCATGAGTCTGGAAGAACAGTTATTATCATTACACATGATGATGAAATTGCCAATCAGGTTGATCGTGTTGTCCGCATTATGGATGGAAAGATTGTGAGTGATAGTGTAAATCCGTAGCAATTTAAATCTTTACCTGCAATTACAGAGAGAGGGCAGTACTTCACGATTTCTCAATCGTTGAAGCACCGCCCTCTTTCTATGTTTCTTATTAGATATTTCTTACTGGAATTTCTAATTACTTCTATTTACTTTTTATTCTACTGATACAAGCTCAATCTTGAAGTTCAGTTCTTTTCCTGCCATCTCATGGTTTGCATCGAAAGTGATTGTTGTCTCTTCCTTAGCTGTTACCTTTACCGGAAATGGCTGTCCATACTGATTGGACAGGTAAACCTGCTGTCCCACTTCAAGGTCTTCAGATCCCGGGAGTTCTGCAATCTCTACTGTGAAGATAGCTTCCGGATTCGGCATTCCATAAGCTTCTTCCGGCATCAGATGGATGTCTACTACCTGACCAACTTCCATATCAGCTACTGCTGCATCAAATCCTTTGATCATCTGTCCTGCACCACATACGAACTCAAGCGGCTCTCCACGATCATAAGAAGAATCAAACTGAGTTCCGTCATTGAATGTTCCTTTGTAATGTGTACGGCATTTCTTTCCAACATTCTTTCCTTCCATTGTAGTGTGTGATCCGCATCCGCCACCGCAGCTGCTTCCACAAGAATGTCCCTCTTCATGATCTCCACAGGAATGTCCTTCCTCATGGTGATGATGATCACATGTAGCTCCTCTGGATACAAGCTCACCTTTCAGGTATGCCTCTACTGCCTGATCTGCATCTCCCTGTGCTCCTGAACATAATTCAACACCAGCCTCTGCAAGTGCAGTCTGTGCACCTCCGCCGATTCCTCCACAGATCAGAACATCTACATTCTGTCCTGCAAGCAGTCCTGCCAGTGCTCCGTGTCCTTCCCCATTAGAACCGATCACTTCACTGGAAACCACCTTATTATCTTCCACTTCATACACTTTGAAAGTCTCTGTCTTTCCAAAATGCTGGAAAATATTTCCGTTGTCATAAGTTACTGCAATTTTCATTGTAAAATCCTCCGTTTCAAAATTCCCTGTCAGACTAGTATAATCCATTACGCAGGTAAAAGCAACCTTTGTGTGGATGCGAAGTTGCTCCTTGTAGCAGTTACTGTTCACACGGTGTGCGACCAGCAACGCAAACAGTATCATTGACACAATCTTCATGAGACACTATACTTGTTATAAAACTTACTCCAAACCATCAGAAAGTGAGCACAACCATGGAATATGAACACATTACCCATTCCTTTGAACCAATCTATAATGAAGACTCCGAGATTCTGATTCTTGGAACTCTTCCTTCTGTAAAATCACGGGAAAATAATTTCTACTACGGACATAAACAAAATCGATTCTGGAAATTGTTGGCGAAACTTTGTGAGGAGGAAACTCCGCAGACAGTTGAAGAGAAAACGGCCATGTTACTCCGCCACCATATCGCCATCTGGGATGTTATTCAAAGCTGTGACATCAAAGGCTCCAGTGACAGCAGTATCAAGAATGTGACACCAACTGATTTGAAACAAATCTTAGATCATTGTCAGATTCGACAAATCTATGCAAATGGAAATAAAGCCGGAGCTCTTTATAAGAAATATCAGCAGCCGCTGACCGAAAGAGACATCCTTGTGCTTCCTTCCACCAGCCCGGCCAATGCCGCCTGGTCACTGGATCGTTTGTACGAAAAATGGAGTGAGATACTGAGGTGAATTATATTGCCTCAGTTCTCACTCCATTTTTATTCAAATAAATTACTATTTCAAGCAACTTAGATTATTCACTAACCTGTTCTCTTCTCTGCTCAAACACTGCTGCCAGCCTCGGCAGAATCTTATTGCACGCCATCGTGTATACCGCACCAAATACATTTGCCCCAATACGAAGCGCTACCGCATACGGCATTCCGAACAAACCGGACGCGATCGATAATGCTCCAAATGTATTAAACGCTGTCTGCCATGCATACCCTGCAGAATATCCGACTCCGATTCCTCCGATCATTCCGATGTATGGATACATTGACTCCGGAAGCACCAAATACAGGATAACAAATAACAGACATCCTACTATATTAAATGCAGCTCTCTTTCCTGCTCGTTCTTTACAGTCATCCGGGAATGGAAGACAAACAGACATGCTTGCGATCCCCGCCCACATTGCTCTCGGAAGTCCAAGCAATGACATAAATAACATTGCACTG
>UMHZ01037778.1_pt1 | contig 15249 bp, 16 predicted proteins | sample 1965671 | NCBI WGS metagenome assembly UMHZ01 (sample SAMEA4836111, study PRJEB28245) | human gut metagenome | biome: gut microbiome; material: fecal sample | place: Denmark | collected 2008 | reverse complement strand
CTGCCCTTGCTTACTATATCTATAGAAGTATCAAGTTCTTTATCAAAAAATAAACAATTTAACATCATGAACTAAAAAGGAGGAAAATCAATTGATTTTCCTCTTTGTGTTTACTTTTCATCTTGATCTGGGATAATAAGCGAAACTGCATGTCTTAAACATTCAACATGAACAGGGAAACTCTGTCCTTTTTCACCATCAATATCATAGACAATATCCTCATCACAACTGATTGTGATATCCTTTGCCTGAACATAACGAATCATTGGATTTTGAGGATGAAGATTACGCTTATAATCCATAAAGACATTAAGTAGTTCAGCTACATTCCCTTTTTTAATAATAATAAGATCTAACTTACCATCACTTGTAGAAGCATATGGAGTCACTCCTGGAAATCCTCCTACATGAGAACTATTCGTAATCATGAATAAGGCGGCATCTTCTTCAAACTCTATTTCATCTGCTTTTACTTTAAGATGAAGTGATAAGCCTAACTGTTCAGGTAACATCTTCAATCCATTGATATAGTAGGCAAGAGGACCAAATTTCTTCTTTTCCTCTTTAGTGACAAGAAATCCAATATCACTAAACATACCACCACTTAATACATTCGCAAAACAATGATCATCTACATAACCTGCATCAATCTTCTTTGTCTTAAAACGAGCAATCATATCACGGAATGCTTCTGGTGTATTAGGAAGATTAAGGTAAGTCGCAAAGTCATTGACAGTACCTGCTGCTAGTATCGCAAGAGGAATCTTAGATTCACTCTTAATAAGTCCTGTTATGATTTCATTAATAGTACCATCCCCACCTACTGCCACAATAAAGTCATATTCATTTTTAGTCAGTCTAGCAGCACGTTCTAATCCATCGTTCTTACCTCTAGTAAAGTAAGTATCAATCGTATTCACATTAGTATGAAGAATTAATTGACCAATAAACTGATCAATAGATTTCTGGAATGCATGTGTACCACTAGAAGGATTAATGATAAACAAACACTTCATATATTATGCCTCCTTAATCAATTCAAGAAGTAACTTAACACCCTTTTTCATAGAATTAATACTACAGAATTCATAAGGACCATGGTAGTTATATCCACCAGTACCTAAGTTAGGACAAGGAAGTCCCATAAAACTTAAATTAGCCCCATCAGTGCCACCTCTAATAGGAGATGCAATAGGATCAAGTCCTATATTAATCATGGCCTGTTTTACCTTATATACAATATCAGGTGTCTTATTGATAACTTCAATCATATTCTTATATTGTAAAGTAAAGTCAATATCAATATAATTGCCATGATTGACCTGATTTAAATAAGAAGCAGCAAGCTGCATTGTATGAATCATATCATGCATATTATCCATGTCATGATCTCTTAGAATATAAGTCATCTTAGCTGTAGAAACATCACCTTCCATATGATGAAGATGATAGAAGCCTTCTTTATGTTCTGTTGCTTCAGGACGCTTATTATCACCAAGCATTGTATCAAACTGACGACCTAAAGTAAGAGCATTCACCATTTTACCTTTAGAATCACCTGGATGATAACTCTTACCAGTAATAGTGACATCAGCCTTATAGGCATTGAAGTTTTCAAAACTGAATTCATCAATTCTACCACCATCTACTGTATAGGCATAATCAGCACCAAATCTCTTAACATCAAAGTTTTCAGTACCTCTACCTACTTCTTCATCAGGAGTAAACGCAATACAGATATCACCATGCTTAAAATCTCTATTCTGGCAGATATACTCTACCATACTCATAATAATAGCTATACCTGCTTTATCATCCGCACCAAGAAGTGTAGTTCCATCAGTTGTAATTAAATCATCACCCACAAGACCCTTTAATTCAGGATTTGTTTCTGGATCTAAATACATCTTCTTTTCTTCATTAAGAATAATACGTCCTCCTGGATAAGAACGGATAATACGTGGATGAATATCATGTCCACTTGCATCTGGGGAAGTATCCATATGGGCAATGAATCCAATTGCTTTCATAGGCTCATCAGAATTACTATAAATTTTTCCGTATACAATTCCCTGATCTGTTCTTTCTACTTCATCTACACCTAAAATCTGCATTTCTTCACTTAAGAAATCAGCTAAATCAAATTGTTTTTCTGTAGAAGGAGATGTTGTAGAAGATTCATCAGACTGTGTATCAAAACTCACATATTTCAAAAATCTCTTTTCAATCAACATAAAATAACCTCGCTTTGTTTATTTCTTTCATTTTAACATAGTAAATAGTTTTTGTGAACTTGCATAATTAACTAGACAACGCCTATTGTTTTCATTATTATGGGGTAGGTGATAAAAATGAAATATTATGCCGTAAAAAACGGAAGAGTACCAGGTATTTATAACTCTTGGGCAGAATGTCAGAAGCAGATTCATGGCTTTAAGGATGCTTCTTATAAGTCCTTTACATCACGCACGGAAGCAGAAGAGTTTATTTCTGATAAAAAAGAAATGCCTCAAATGGAACATGGGTTAATTGCTTATGTAGATGGTTCTTTTAATGCGAAAAAGAAAGTATATGGTTATGGTGCTGTATTAATTGATGGACAGCAGGTCATTAAACGTCTTTATGGACATGGAGATAATGAAGAATGTATATCTAGTCGTAATGTCGCAGGAGAAATATTTGGGGCACTTGCAGCTGTAAAGTATGCAGTAGAACATCCTGAATATGATGGTATTGTGATTTATTATGATTATATGGGTATTGAAAAGTGGGCTATTGGAGAATGGAAAGCTAATAAAAAGCTGACACAGTATTATGCTGATAAAATGGCTAAATACCGTAAACAATTGCCTATTGTCTTTATGAAGGTAGAAGCCCATACAGGAGACTTCTATAATGAACAGGCAGATCAGTTAGCAAAGAAAGCAGTGGGAATTGAATGAGTGAAAAAATAACAATCTTTGATATTGAAGAATTAAATAACGATCCTGTTAGTATCTGTTCTATTGGAATAGTCGTATTGGAGGATATGAAAGTAAAGGAAACATTCTATTCCCTTATTAGACCTCCTAAATTGACTTTTGATCCCTATCGTTATAAGGTTCATAAGATCAGACCACAGGATTTAAAGAAACAACCCACTTTTCCAGAAATCTGGCCTAAGATTAGTCAATATTTTGAAAACAGTATTGTGATATCTCATGATATCCAGTCAGATCTTAATCATTTATTGGCAGTGTTTAGAAGGTTTCGCATAAGAAAGCCTACTTGTTTCTTATCATGTACATTAGTACTCGCAAAGCTGTTTCATCCTGAATTACAAAAGTATGGCTTAGGTTCTCTATGTGATTATTATTCAGTGGAATTAGAGAATGCCCATAACGCATTGGCTGATTCTTTAGCCTGTGCAGAGCTTTTAAAGAAGATGATGGATGAACATCACTATACAAGTCTTAAAGAGCTTCACGAGAAGGAAAATGTCCCTTTAGGACGTATGACAAGTTCTTTTATTGAACCTCTTGTATCAAGCGATAAGGTACAGGAAGTAAAGATGGGAATACAGAAAGAAACAGTTGCTTTCACTGGAAAACTTGCTCATACAAAACAAGAAATAGAAGCATTTGTAGAACAGGATGGTATGACACCATCATTTCATGTTACAACACAGACAAGATATCTCGTTATTGGAAAAAAGGACTACAAGCAGACAAGATATCAAAAAGGCAATAAGAAGATTAAAAAAGCCATGACACTATCAAGACAAGGTCAGGATATTAGAATCCTACATGAAGACCAGTATATTGATATGGTAAGAAAAAGAACTCTTAAGGCATAGAGTTCTTTTTCTTACACACTATTTTAAAAAAAATGACGCTTTTTTATTGGGAACAGTATAAAAGTACAGTTTGGTGCACAAATACGTCATTTTATTTAAAAAATGTATTGAAAACGCTTCTAATATTTGATAATCTTATTATAGGTGATTAATTATGGCAAAGACTTCAAACTATTTATTTAAACTTGATTTAATGATTTTAAGCTTATTGAAAGAAAAAGATCAATATGCGTATGAACTAACTAAAGAGATTGCAGAAAAATCTAAGGGTCGTATTGAACCGAAGAATGGTACTATGTATCCTATTATTTACAAACTCATTGAAAATGGCTATATTTCAAGCAATACAATCATTTACCACAATAAAGCTAGAGTGTATTATCACCTAGAACCAGCTGGAAAGGAATATTTAGATAAGATTATTGTGGAATTTGATGAACTAGTGGATTGCATCAATTCATTTATTCACAAAGATTAAAATAGAGTTTCCATGATGGAACTCTATTTTTTTGCATAAAAAAGAAATAGGCAAATGCCTATTTCTTGATTTCTTTATAACTGATAGCGAAAGGTCCAGTTTTAGTAACGATTGTGATTGTATCGCCTTTTTTATACTCTTTAAATTCTTTTGCGGTAGCACGATAAGTAAATTTCTTTTTACCTGTTTTTACATTGAAATGATATACCTGTGAGAACTTAGTTGCATAATGTTCTGTCTTAGTAATAACACATTCTTCTGTATTAGTTACCTTTGCAAGAGGATCATTGATCCAGCATAATGCAAGTGGAATAAAGATAACTAGGAAGCATGTAAATAATGCATCTCTAGGTAATCCAGCTTTTTCACCAATCCAGCGATAGAATACAAAGATAATTAAGAATACAATAATTGTTGCATAAATAACAGGTCTTGTATTTTCCATTGCATATTTAGTAAATAGAATTAACCATCCTGTAATAGTAGGGATAATAAAGTTACCGAAGAACAATCCATACAATTCTTTGATTGCTGGCTGATTTCCTTCGGCAGTTAGGCCTAAATAGTAAATACCTGCAAGCACAGGGATAACGATAGAAATTAATCCACCCACAACAAGAGAATCAAGTGCACCAATCATACCAGCCACTAATGACACTAACTGGATAAGTGTTAATACAAGCATCACTGGTTTAGTAACTGATACAGCAGGCATACGACTAGGTGCTTCCTTTGTACCCTCAACATCTTCATAAGGGATCTTATGATCAGTACATTCTTCAACTAATTCAGCTAAATCAGCCACTTCAAATTCTAATGAAGAAAGCTGTGCAATCACTCCTTCTTTAGAATAAATAGTAAGTGTCTTACCATCATCTACTAGTTTAGTAATGTCTTCATAAGCATACTTCTTTTCATTATTACCTTCTTTAAAAGTAATATCATCTTCAGTCATCATATAAGAGAAAGTCTTCTTCTTGTTCACTTTTAAAGTGATATAAATCATAAGTAGAAGCCCGATGACACCAAGCCCTGTAATTACATAATATCCGTCTTTTGCTTCTATAAAGCCAAGAACTAACATGATAATACCAAATACAGGACAAAGGAACTTCATTGTACTAATATGAAATAGTAAACTATCCTTATATGTTACGTCTCTATTCATTTGTTTACCTCAACTCCTTACGTATACAGTATATATTACATTAATTTTAGATGTAAACACAAGCGATAGTTGATAAATTATAGCCTTATTAAGGTGATTTATGGTAAAATAAATCTATATGGAGGTAAAAATATGAAAACTCTTACAGTTGCAGTGCCTTGTTATAATTCACAAGATTATATGAGACATGCTATCGAACCATTATTAATATGTGAAAATGATATTGAAATCTTAATCATTGATGATGGTTCTAAGGATAAGACAGGAGAGATAGGAGATTTATTAGAGGAAGAATATCCTGCAACAATCAGATGTATACATCAGGAAAATGGTGGACATGGTGAAGCAGTGAATACTGGTTTAAAGAATGCAACCGGACGCTTCTTTAAAGTATTAGACAGTGATGACTGGTTTGATGAAGCATCTTTAGTTAAAGTGATTCAGACATTAAAGAAACTTGGTAATGATGTCGATATGATGATCTGTAACTATGTCTATGATAAACCATCAAAGAATACACAGAAGCCTATTCGTTATACAAATGCATTACCTGAAAATAAGATTTTCAGATGGTATGATGTGAAATATTTCTATCCATCACAGAACCTATTAATGCATTCAATTATCTATCGTACAGAAGTATTACGTGCAAGTGGTCTTGTACTTCCTAAACATACATTCTATGTAGATAACTTATTTGTGTATGAACCTATTCCATTTGTTCAGACTATGTATTATCTAAATGTTGATTTATATCACTATTTCATTGGTCGTGATGATCAGTCAGTGAATGAAACAGTGATGATTAAACGTATTGATCAGCAGATTAGAGTGAATAAACGTATGATTGATGCGATTGATATTGATAAGCTTAAATCACGTAAGATGAGAAAATACTTAATCAAGTATCTATCTATGATTACTACAGTAACTACAGTACTTTGCGTAAAGAGTGGTACAGAAGAAAACCTACAGAAACGTAATGATTTATGGGCTTATATGAAGGATACAAAGCCTGCCGTTTATAAGGAAGTAAAGAAGACTGCATTAGGTCTTGCTATGCAATTAAATGATCCACTAGGACGTAAACTAATTGTTGGTGGATATAAACTTGCACAGAAACTATTTGGTTTCAATTAACAGTGATTCTATCACTGTTTTTTTATGTTGACTATTACCTACTGAATCGATAGAATAAAATTTGGGTGATTAAATGATTAAGAAATTCATAAAGACTCATGAACATGCATGGGTTCTTGTCTATTTTGTATTTTATATGCCTTGGTACTTTGGCTTACAACAAAGAAATATTAGTCATTTCTTTGATATGTATGTAGGATTAGACCGTATCATACCATTTGTACCAGCATTTATTATTCCTTATATCTATTGGTTTTTATTTGTTGCAGGAACTTTGTTATTCTTGTTTTTCTATGATGCAGATGAATTCTATCGTGGCTTTTCATTTCTAGCCTGTGGTATGACTATTTCACTTATCATATTCACAATATTCCCAACAACATTCTGTCATCGTCCAGAAGTACTTACAGGGAATGCCTTTGAACAATTCTGGTTAAGATTTATTTATGGGGCAGATAAACCAACTAATGTATTTCCAAGTATTCATGTATTTAATTCAATAGGATGTGCGATAGCACTTATTAAATCAAAGAAATTCAAAGATAATAAACCAATGCATATATTTGCGATTATCTCAGCAGTACTTATTACATTATCTACAATGTTTATCAAACAGCATTCATTTATGGATGCTGTAGCAGCAAGTATAATCGCATATGTGCTCTATCAGCTCATTTATAAGAGAGAACATCCACGTTTACGTCAATTTGTATATTCTAAGTTTCCTAATAAAGGCTAAAGGTGTCAGTAAAATGACACCTTTTTAATCGCAATAGTTTATTATGATTGAAAGTTTTGCGGTTTAAAACCGCAAAACTATTGTTGAAATGGTAGTTTTGCGATTCCATATACATGGAAGAGGTGATTGTATGATAGAAAGACCATTATATTTAGATAAAATCATGCCTTTTGTAGATACTCCATTTGTGAAAATATTGACTGGAGTTCGACGTTGTGGTAAATCAACAATTCTGAAGATGATTATTAAAAAGCTTAAAGAAGAGAAGCAAGTAGATGATGAACAGATTCTTAATTATTGTTTCGATTCTATGGAATATGAAGATATGACTACAAAAGAATTGTATCTAGAAATAAAATCGAAAATACTACAATCAAAAAAGACATACTTATTCTTAGATGAGATACAAGAAATTGAAGGATGGGAAAAAGTAGTGAATACGCTTGCTTCAGACTTTGATGTAGATATCTATATTACAGGATCCAATTCAAGAATGATGTCTTCAGAGATATCTACATATCTAACAGGCAGATATATTACTTTTCATATATATACTTTGTCATTTGAAGAATATCTTATGTTCAAGAAAAGCTATACGACTCTTAAGGATTTGAAACAGGAATTTAGCCAATATGTACGATTGGGTGGATTCCCTGCAACTCATTTACAGGATTATTCTCAGGATGAAGTTTACACGATTGTGAAGGACATTTATAATTCAACTATTTTTTCTGATATAGTACGAAGAAACCAAGTCAAGAAGATAGACCAGCTAGAAAGAGTTGTAAAATATACGTTTAATAATATTGGAAATACATTTTCTGCAAAATCGATTTCTAATTATTTTAAATCAGAACAGAGAAAGATTGACAATGAAACAGTTTATAGCTATTTAGAGAAATTACAGAAAGCCTATATTCTTCATAAGTGTTCGCGATATGATTTGCAGAGAAAAGATATATTAAAAACACAGGAGAAATTCTATCTTGCGGATGTTTCTTTGCGTTATTCTGCATTGGGCTATGCTGTAGATAGTATTGCTTCATCTCTAGAAAACATAGTATATTTAGAACTTAAAAGAAGAGGCTATGATGTTTATATTGGTAAGATAAAAGATAAAGAAATTGATTTTGTTGCAACAAAACAAAATGAAAAAATCTATGTTCAGGTGACACAAGAAATCAAATCTGAAAAAACACTGAAAAGGGAATATGAACAGCTTCTAGAAATCAGAGATAATTATCCTAAGTATGTTGTGATGGCAGATGATTTTGCGGGTGGTAACTATGAAGGAATAAAAACGATGAACATAGTGGATTTTTTATTAAGTAAAGAGTATTAGAAATGAGGTGAGAAACTCATTACCAGAAAAGAAGTGAGATACTGTAAAATGTATAGGGTATTTGAATAATATAGAAGTAATCATTTCTTCTAACTTTTGATGAATCGATTGATCATCATCTACAATCGCAATATGAAACATAATAGCCTCCCTGTTTAGAGAGATAATAAAAAATATATTATATTTTGTCAATGACAGTATCTAATCCCTAAGATGACTAGGATTTATTATTACATTGTTTGACCATCAAATGATAAATCCTTATAATAGGGAAAAAGGAGTGGGGAGAATGGCGAAAACTATTGTTGGTGCAGTATTAGAAAATGATCCAGCATCACGTAACTGGTTCAATGTCATATTGAACTATCCAGGTGTACATGCTATCTTTTTTTATCGCATCAATCATTTCTTGTGGACAAAATGTCATATGAAATTAATTGCACGTTTCCTGTCACAAGTAGCACGCTTTTTTACAGGGATTGAAATACATCCGGGTGCAACGATTGGTAAACGATTATTTATTGATCATGGTATGGGAGTTGTAATTGGGGAAACAACCATTATTGGTGATGATTGTTTATTATATCAAGGTGTGACTCTTGGAGGGGTAGGTACAGGAGAACATACATGTAAAAGACATCCAACCTTACACAACAATGTAATGATTTCAGCTGGTGCAAAAATCATTGGGGATATTACTATTGGAGATAACAGTATTGTAGGTGCGAATTCAGTTGTATTGAAAGATGTACCACCTAACTGTACAGTAGTAGGTGTTCCTGGTATGATTGTGAAAGAGAATGGTGTCAAAGTACATCGCGAATTATAAAAAGGGGCATAAGCCCCCTTGTAAGTGTCTCAGTAGCTCAGCTGGATAGAGCATTCGCCTCCTAAGCGAAAGGTCGTAAGTTCAAATCTTATCTGGGACGCCAGCTAACAACGCCGGAAGCCTTTATTTTCAAGGGTTTTCGGCTTTTTTTATGAATAGGTAAGAAGAAACTCTTTCACTGTATGAGATGAAACTTTAATCTAAAATTTGATTTTTGATAACCTCTCTAGATTCGAACAGTTGTTATAAGACAAAATCACCATTCAATTCAATGAATAAATCACGAGATTTAACATGAAAATCAACATGATATGGATATCTATTATCCACACAAAGATTACGTAAAACATCAGTCTTTCCAAAATAAGCAGCCACACACCGTAGTGAATGATTGCTATGTAAAAAGTTCAGAAAGGATTTTTGCAACCTGACACAATTTTCTGTTTAATAATTTCCGTCATAGTAAAAATATCTACCTCATTTGTATATGAAATGAGGTAGATAAATAATTTGTGACTTAGATTTTTATATATCCTGTAGCCGGACCTGAACCGACCTTCGCAATGTACTTACTCTTAACTAAATCTGCCAGAGTGCGTTCCACCGTGGTTTTGCTTATATCAGGGAGAGCATCCATAATTTCTTTCTTTGTGATTTTACCAACTTTCTGATCAATCATCGCTTTAATTCTTTCTGGCTTAGAAAGAGTGTGGTTCTTTAAATGTTCTACACGGCTTTCAAATTCATTATATGCTTTCAACATGATACCTAGATAATACTTAACAAAAGGCTCATAGCTGTTCTCATTTTCATGCCATCCTGTCGAACTTGCCTGTAATGCTTCATAGTAAGTTTCCTTTGTTTTTTCAATCAACATTTCCATGCTGACATATTTTCCTACAATATATCCTGCCTTATAGTACAAAAGAAGCGACAGTAAACGGCTCATGCGTCCATTACCGTCATTGAAAGGGTGAATACAGAGGAAATCCAGAATAAACATAGGTATCAAAAGTAATCTATCAATTTTATCAGTATTCCACGCTTCTAAAAAATGTCTGCACAATTCATCCATAGCTTCCGTAGTCTGAAAGGCAGGAACCGGAATAAATCTTGCTTTCTGGTGACCTTCTGCATCTGTTTCTGCAATTACATTATCAGCATTTTTATATTCTCCACCGGAACCGGCGTAGGAATACAAATCACGATGAAGCTGCAAAATAATATTAGGTCTGGGTACAATATACTCATAGCTTTCGTGGATTGTAGAAAGCACCTCTCGGTAACCTGAGATTTCCTGCTCAGATCGATTTCTTGGTTCTGCCTTTTGGCTGACCAATTCTACCAATCTCTTATCTGTTGTATAAATACCCTCAATACGGTTAGAAGCACCTGTACTTTGAATCAAAGCAACTTCAAGAAGGGTTTTCAATTCATCAATATTAGCTTCCAAAAAAAGCTCTTGCTTACCTTTGTGCTCATGAATTTTTCCAATCATTTGCACAATTTCAGGAGTAAGCAACTTTTCTGGCTCTTTTATATAATCAAAAGCTCTCATGTTATCTACCTCATTTCGAAATTATCTGCCTCATTTTACTCTAAAATGACGGAGATTTCAATGGGATGAGGCAGATAAATTTTCCGGTTACTATGACTGATATAATAGTATGCACACCTACCACACAGAATATTCAAGATGTCGCTTTCAAAACACAAAATATTTTATTTCTTGAAAGCAGATACTATGTAAAGGCAATTCGAAGATTGCCCCAGGCATCAAGCCTATCCCAATAGAGTCAACTTAAGAAGTTGGCTCCATTGGGATAATGATTATGATGCTTTCTGGGATAAGGTATATATTTGTGTTGATAAGAATACATATAATAATAAGTATTTGGAGGAATATGCATAAATCCATTTTTTGGAATAAGTCTCTTTTGTATAAACAACTTTTACGGATCATGGTACAATCCTGTCTTTGCTTTGAAAATGTAGTAATATCTCTATTTTTTTGTATTCTTTATAATTTTTTTCCTATTTTTCTCACCATTGATCTGATAATCGGTTCTGAACCCAAATGCCTCATGAAGAATATCGGGAATAAAAAACTAAAAACATTGATATAATCAACGTTTTGAGCGATTTGGTTAGTAAAAATTGGAGACAACTGTCAAACTCCCAATTAAACATATAGGAAAAATAGGAAAAATAAATTCAACTATAAAATTTATAAATTGAACACAAAACTATACCTATGCTATAATTTTATTGATTATTTAACAGGAGGAGAAGATAATGAAAAAAAGAATTATCAGTGCTTTATTATGTGTAGCAATGTGTGCCAGCGTACTTGTTGGATGTGGTACATCCAACAAAGATGATAAGAAAGATGACGCTACAAAGAGTGACAATGAAAAAGTAATTACAGTAGCAGCTAATGGATCTTTTTTCCCAGTTATCTATACAGATGATGATGGAAATTTAACAGGTTTCGAACATGATGTTATGGAAGAAATTGGAAAGAGAGCAGGATATAGGATCAAATTTGAAGTTGTTGGAGATTATCCAGCAATGATGGAAGGTGTTGATTCTGGAAAATATGATACAATCGCAGGTCAGGTTTCTGTTACAGATGAAAGAAAGAAAAAGTATACGTTTAGTGAAGTATATGGATACAATGCGATTAAGTTAGCTGTTCGTGGTGATGACAAGGCAAAAACAATTGAAGATATGCAAGGAAGAAAAATCTGTATCGAATTTGGAACAGTTCTTGAAGAGACACTTAAAAAGATCAATAAAACATTCCCAAAAGACAAACAGATGAAACTTGTTACAACAGAAGGAAATATTTACGACGAATTAAAGGTTGGACATTATGATGCGTTTCCAATCACAGTATTATCATTTGATCAAATCAATGAAAAAGGCGAGTATAACTTTAAATTAATTGGTGATCCGATTCTTGTTGATAAGAATGCATTTCCATTTGCAAAAGACGCTGATCCGGATATGCTCAAATCTGTAAATAAGGCAATCAAAGAAATGCAGAAAGACGGAACAATGTCTAAATTATCAAAAAAATATTTCAAGAGAGATATTTCTCAAGAGCCGATTACAGAATAAGAAAAGATGGAAAAGTCAGTCATATCGACTGACTTTTCTTGGTAAAGGAGACTTAAAGGGATGAACTTTGATACGGAATTTTTTGTTTCCATATTTCCAAAATTAATGCTGAAAATCCCAAGCACATTGTTGTTGGGATGTATTGCATTTGCTATAGCACTTGTATTTGGACTTGTTTTGGAAATATGTTGTACTTGCAGATTTAGAGTGTTGAGAATTCTGGCGGGATTATATATATCATATTTTCGATCCACACCATATATCACGCAATTATTTATTTTCTATTTTGGATTGCCACAGATATTTCCAATTATGAGAAATTTGGTTGGTGAAACAGTTCTTGTAATAACAATCGCAATGAACTCGGCAGCATTTATATCTGAAATCATAAGAGGAGGATTGTTGGCAGTAGATAAGGGGCAGCGAGAAGCTGCATTATCGATTGGACTCAGTCCGATTAACGCCTACAAGGAAGTAATTCTTCCACAGGCATTTGTAGCAGCATTTCCAGCACTTGGAAATTCATTCATTTCCATGATTAAGAATACGGCAATTGGATTTACGATAGGAGTTATTGATCTTTTGGCACAGGCAAAAATATTAGCGGCTTCTTCTTTAAATTTTTTTGAAGCTTATATTGCAGTAGGAATTGTCTATTGGATTGTGCTTGTCATACTTGACAGACTGTTGCGCTATATGGAAACAAAAATTTGTAGATATTTATAGGAGTAATGATATGAGAAACAATGATGTAAATAGAATGACAAAAGCATTAGGACTTCGAAGAGACGTTGTAGGTGTCCGTTTTTTATATTTTAAACATGAATATGATAACCTTGAAGTGGAAGAATATGGAAAGAAAACGAGTTACTGCATGATGGTGAAGCATGCCATGGACGGCAATCATTTTAAGGCAAAATTAGAACATTTTGCATGCAGATGTGCTATTGAAGCATTAGGGTTAGATGATGAAATGGAGTGTGTGGAATCCGGTCAGAGATATTATAGCCTGAATCTTTACGAGAGTCGTGCGGTTGCAAAAGATGTGACGAGAGACATTTCCAGAATTAAGCAGAAAATAAATGGAATCGAGATAGGACCATTAAATCAATTAGAGGATGCAGATGTGGTTATGTTTATGGTGAATGCATACCAGCTTATGCGTGTTGTGCAAGGATATACTTATAAATGGGGAATTCCTAAAAATTTATACATGGCTGGCAATCAGGGGGTATGTGCTGATTTGACAGCAGGGCCTTTTGAGAAAAATGATATGAACTTCTCAGTATTATGTGCAGGAACGAGAAAGATGTGTGCCTGGGGAGATGATGAGATTGGCGTAGGTCTTCCAATTCAACAATTTGGTCCTTTGACTGATGGTATTATCCAGACAATGAACTATATTGACTATCCAAATCACAAGGATCAGATTAGTGAACGACTGGAAGATCCGATGGAGCTTGGTGTTGCTGTAGATAAAAACTTACATTACGGAAAACTTGGTAAACCATATGTTAGACCAAGTGAGTATGAAAAACTTCTTAATGGAGAAATAGAATGATTAAAATAACAGATTTACACAAAAGCTTTGGAGATCTGCATGTTCTTAAAGGAATTGATTTTCAGGCAGATACGGGAGAAGTGATTGCAATTATCGGACCGTCTGGAATGGGAAAATCTACTTTCTTACGATGCATTAACTATATTGAAAGACCAGAAAAAGGTATTATAGAAATTGATAATGTGAAAGTTGATGCAGAAAAATGTACAGAAAAGGAAATTAAGCAATTAAGACTTAAGACTTCAATGGTTTTTCAAAATTATAACCTCTTCAAAAATAAAACAGTACTCGATAATGTGATGTTGCCAATGACATCTGTTCAAAAGCTTGAGAAAGATGAAGCAAAAAAGAATGCACTGCAATATATAGATCAGGTTGGATTGATGGACAAAATTAATGAGTATCCTTCACGTCTATCTGGTGGTCAGCAGCAAAGGGTTGGAATTGCAAGGGCTATGGCGGTAAATCCAAAATTGATTTTATTGGATGAACCAACTTCATCGCTGGATCCAGAATTAGTTCTTGGAATTCTGGAAATATTAAAAAATCTTGCAAATGAACATAAACGTACAATGATCATTGTAACTCATGAAATGCGGTTTGCGAGGGATATTGCTGATAGAATTGTATTTATAGATGATGGCAAAATTATAGAAGAAGGAACACCGGAAGTTTTATTTACAAATCCACAAAATGAAAGAACAAAGAAATTTCTGGAGAGATTTCAGGATGTGTAAAATTGATTTCATTTGCAGACGAATATTTCAGAATAATAATATAACCCACAAAAGAAAACACCAGTGTTGTATTAAAAAATAAATTAATTTCAAGAGATTATAGAGTGTATGGATTCAATTCCATATGCTCTTTTTCTTTACTTAATTTCATGAAAAATGTAAAAATCTAATGTTACGAGTTTCTTACTTACGAGTGGCATTAAAAAAACTCGCAAGAAAATTCGTAAAAAAAAGTAAAAAAATTTGCTTTTGATCACTGTAAAACATGCTCTGAGCGTTTCGTTATATGAAGGGATA
>UMHZ01053610.1_pt1 | contig 15306 bp, 8 predicted proteins | sample 1965671 | NCBI WGS metagenome assembly UMHZ01 (sample SAMEA4836111, study PRJEB28245) | human gut metagenome | biome: gut microbiome; material: fecal sample | place: Denmark | collected 2008 | reverse complement strand
TAAGCTGCCAGCCGTTTCCGCCGCGGTCAGACTTGTGGCCCATGTGCATAGGACAATGCATGTCACCCATCAGGTGAACGAGAAACTTCAGTGAAAGCGCCTGCTCTTCTTTGCTCAGTTTTCCGCTTTTGAGAGCTGCAACCTGCTCATTGACAGCACGTATGACATCTCCCTTGCCATTCAGTTCAGCATTTTCGTAAGTCTCATCCGCGTCAATGTTCTTGTAGTGCCAGGTGCTCGTATATCTGTATTGCGGCGTGTGGCTGGCATTGTCCATCCAGTTTGCCCAATATACTATGGACTTGCCGTCAAGAATTTCGCCAATCTGCTTCTGAGCCTTCTTCGTGAGATGTTTCTGAGCGATCGCACAAGTCACATCATGCCCCTTCTGTCCCCAAGAATAGCCGTTCACTGACACGGCCAATAGACCTGCACAAAGGCAGACCAGTTTCAATGTTCTGTTCATATTGTCAATGATATCTAAGATTTGTTTCCTTACCAATAATGACACAAATTTCGTCTAATTTTTGCAAACTTGCAATGCCGTATTTTACTTCTTGCCTTAAAGATATTTCAGCCAGTTTGCTTATAATCGTTTTATATCTTACCTTTGTGGGACTAAAAATAAAACATTTTTTAAGTAAATAATAACGATTCGTTATGAGCGAAGAGAAATTCAGAATTGAATCTGACCTTCTTGGCGAACTTCAGGTTCCGGTTGATGCCTATTACGGTGTTCAGACACAGAGGGCCATCAACAACTACAAGATTTCCAATACCAGAATGTGCGACTACCATGAGTATGTCATTGCAATGGCCAGCATCAAACTGGCTGCTGCACAGACGAACAAGGAACTCGGCGCGATAGACGGGAAGATTGCAGACGCTATCGTAGAGGCATGCCGCGAGATCATCGGCGGCAAGTTGCACGACCAGTTCCCTGTAGATATGATGCAAGGCGGTGCCGGAACCTCAGTGAACATGAATGCGAATGAGGTGATTGCCAATAGGGCTCTTGAACTTATGGGCCACAAGAAGGGCGAATATCAGTTCTGTTCTCCGAATGACCACGTGAACTGCGCTCAGTCCACCAACGATGCCTATCCTTCCGCTTTCCGTTATGCGTTCATCCGCATGAACAGGAATCTTGTGAAGGCGCTCAATGACCTTATCGCAGCATTCCAGGCGAAGGGAGAGGAGTTCAAGGACGTAATCAAGATGGGACGCACCCAGCTTCAGGATGCAGTGCCGATGACTTCAGGACAGGAATTCCACGCTTATGCTACAAATCTTGGCGAAGAGGTTCTGAACATTGAGAGAAACGTGAATCTTCTATATGAAATCAATATGGGCGGTACGGCCATCGGTACCGGTCTTAACGCGAAGCCTGGTTTTGCTGAACTGTGCGCCAAGAAACTGACCGAACTTACCGGTGAGAAGTTCATCGCAGCTCCAGACCTCGTGGAGGCAACTCCAGATACTGGTGCGTATGTAAGTTATTCCGGGGCCCTCAAGAGATTGGCTGTCAAGCTTTCCAAAATTTGCAATGACCTGAGGCTCTTGGCTTCCGGACCTCGTTGCGGCTTGAAGGAAATCAATCTTCCTCCTATGGCTCCCGGTTCATCCATCATGCCTGGCAAAGTGAATCCTGTCATTCCTGAAGTTACCAACCAGGTCTGCTTCAAGGTTATCGGCAACGATATGACAGTTTCATTTGCCGCAGAGGCCGGACAGCTTCAGCTCAATGTAATGGAGCCGGTTATCGCCGAGTCCATTATGGAAAGCATCACCTGGCTGACCAATGCCATGAACACCCTCCGTGAAAAGTGTATCGAAGGAATCACCGTAAACAAGGAGCGTTGCTACGAGATGGTCAAGAACAGCATCGGCATTGTGACTGCCCTTAACCCTATCATCGGTTACAAGGCCAGCACCAAGGTAGCCAAAGAGGCTCTCGAGACCAACCGTTCAGTTTACGACATTGTCCTCGAGCACGGCATCCTCACCAAGGAGCAGCTCGACAGTGCCCTCGACCCTAAGAACATGATCGGCTAAAATCAGTAACACGATAGAAAGGGTGGGAGAAGAGCTTGACGGTTCTTTTCCCACTCATTTTTTATATATCAGAACATACAGAAACAAAAATAGGAATTATTTTTCGTAACTTCGCATCTTTTGAAACGAAGATTGTATGCAGAGAGACGCCATAGATTTCGGTTCGGACAGCATTCCGAAACTTTTCAGCAAGATGCTTCTGCCGACCTTGCTGGGGATGCTGTGCATTTCAGTGATGACGGTTATTGACGGAGTGTTCATCGGACATGGCGTAGGGAGCGATGCGCTTGCTTCCGTAAATATCTTTTCACCGTTCTGGCTTCTGATGACAGCCACGGGACTTATGCTCGGCATCGGCTGCTCAGTAGTGTCATCGATCCATCTGTCTCAGGACAATGTGAAGGCCGCACAGATCAACCTCACACAGACATTGATATTCGGAACAGCATTGACATTGAGCATCACCATTCTCGTCTCGGTATTCAGCACGCAGACTGCGTACCTGCTCGGCTCTTCAGACCGGCTTCTTCCGTATGTTATTGATTATCAGCGCTGGCTCGCGTTGGCATTCTGTGCCATGTTCCTCCAGTCAGTCGGACTCCTTATAATCCGACTGGACGGCTCTCCGACATACGCGATGCTTACATCATCATTGCCCGCCATTATCAATATCATCCTCGACTATGTTTTCCTTTTTGTCCTGCACAAAGGTCTTGAGGGCGTGGCAATCGCCACTTGCATCGGTTTCTGGACAGGTGGCGCCATGGTGCTGTTCTACATTCTGTTCCTGTCCAAATCAATGAAACTGTACCGTCTCAAGTGGTCACTGAAAAGTCTCATGCTTTTCGCACGAAACATATGGTACCAGTTCAAACTCGGCTTCTCGGCTTTTCTTGGAGAATGCAGCATATCCGTATTGATGTTCATAGGCAACTATGTGTTTATGAGGTACTTGGGAGAAGATGGTGTAGCGGCGTTCTCCATCGCGTGCTACATAATGCCTTTTATTTTCATGACAGGCAATGCCATTTCCCAGTCCGCCCAGCCTATTATCAGCTATAATTATGGAGCAGGCCGTGCCGCCCGCGTGAAAGAAGCCCGTAAAGTGGCATTGGCCGCAGCGATAGGAGCCGGGATAATACTGTCAATGGCATTGGCCTTCGGAAGTAAATATGTCACGGCACTCTTCCTTAGCGCAGATGCCCAGGCATACAGAATCGCCTCCGCAGGAATCCCGCTGATGGCTTCAGGATTTGTTTTTTATGTTGTCAATGTCACGATTATCGGATATTTCCAGAGCATTGAACGGGTGCGGCCGGCAACAGTTTTCTCATTGGCAAGAGGCTTTGTCTTCCTGATTCCTGCATTCCTGCTGATGCCGCATGTGGCCGGTATCCCGGGCATCTGGTTAGCCCTGCCAGTCTCAGAAGCATTGACCTTCCTGCTGATAGCCCTAAGCCGATATTGGAGAAAATATAGAAGAAGATGACTAAACTAATATATCATGACAACCATTCACTATGAGAAAGAGATCAATGTAAAAGCATCTTATGATGTCATTGTTGCAGGTTCTGGTCCGGCCGGCATCTGCGCGGCGGTTGCGGCTGCACGTAACGGCTCCCATGTCGCCTTGGTGGAACGCTATGGCGTGGTAGGAGGCAACCTGACAGCCGGATATGTAGGTCCTGTGCTCGGAATGGTGGGAAAAGGGACTATGAGGGATGAGCTGGTAAATCTGCTCGGAATTCCTGAAAACGACATGATCGGCGAGACGGGCAAGGCTCACGATTTCGAACGCGCAAAACTTGTTCTTGCAGAATTCGTGGACTGTGAAAATATCGATGTCTATCTTCAGAGCGCTGTCTATGATGTAATCAAGGAGGGCAATGCTGTAAGAGGCCTTATACTTGCGACTAACGAAGGGCAGTTTGCCTTGACAGCAAGTGTAGTAATAGATGCGACCGGAGATGCCGTGGTTTCATATCTGGCCGGCGCTGATGTCGAAAAAGGTCGAGAAGATGGACTTATGCAGCCTGTGACATTGGAATTTACCGTTGACGGTGTCGATGAGGACAAAGGTGTCATCTGCATAGGCGATGTCGATGATGTGAAACTTGGCGATGAGCGCTTCCTGGACTATTGCAAGAGGTGCGCTGAAGAAGGAAAACTGCCCGGGAATCTTGCTGCTGTACGCCTTCATCCTACTGTCTATAAAGGAGAAAGACAGGTAAACACGACCCAGGTCAATGGTGTGGACATTACTGATGTCAAGACCATATTCAAAGCTGATTTGGAACTTCGCAGGCAAATGGAACTGCTTATGGACTTCTTCCATCATAATCTTCCGGGTTATGAGAATTGTCAATGCAAATCAAGCGGCACTACTACCGGAGTACGTGAAACACGCCGCGTAATGGGCGACTATATCATTACTGCAGAGGAACTTGCGGAGGGAAAACGCTTTGAGGATGTAATCGTGCATAACGCAGAATTCATCGTAGATATCCATAATCCGGCAGGTGCGGGCCAGGCAGAAGCCAAGATACAATATGTAAAACCTTATGACTTGCCATACCGCTGTTTCATCCCAAGAAAAGTCGAGAATCTCTATGTGGCCGGCAGATGTATCTCAGGAACGCATCGTGCACACGCATCTTACCGGGTGATGTCTATCTGTATGGCCATGGGTGAAGCAGTCGGCGTGGCAGCATCGCTCTGTGCGGCAAACGGTTGCACACCACGTGAGCTCGACGTGAAACTTCTACAGGACACATTGTCCGCCAAAGGCATTGATCTGTATGACTAATATCACTAACAATATGAAACGGAAATTTTTGACAGTTGCGCTGACGGCTGCGGCCTTCAGTGTTTGCGCGCAGGCGCAGGAATATCTTCCTGAGTGGCAGGAAGGTTATCTGGACATTCACACCATCGCTACAGGTAGAGGAGACGCGGCATTGATAGTGATGCCTGACGGTACGACCATGATGATTGATGCCGGTGACAATGCTAAAGCGAAAGATACCCAACATCCGGATGCGTCCAAAATGCCGGGCGAGTGGCAGGCCATCTACATCAAGCATTTTCTGTCACAGCTGCCGGATAAGGAAAACCTTGACTATGTCATGGTTACGCATCTGCATAACGACCATATCGGAACTGCCAAGGATATGATTCCGGGGGAGCACGGTTTCGGTCTGTCCGGAATCACACAGGTGGGAAGCCTGATCCATTTCAATACTTTCGTGGATAGGGGATATCCTGACTACGATTTTCCGTCAAGGCAGAAAGTGCTTAATGCGGACAAGGGCTTCATGGAGGATTATATGAAGTTCGTGAACTATACCGTCAGCCAGGGCACAGAAGCGCAGAAATTTCAGGTTGGGAGCAAGAAGCAGTTCACCCTTGTCCACAATCCGAAGAAATACGCAGGACAGTTCGAAATCAGGAACTTGGCCGCTAACGGAGAAGTATGGACAGGAAAGGGCACCAAGTCCGTGAAAATGTACAGCGGCGATCCTCTTCTTTTCGATGAGAACATGAACTCTTGCGCCATCAGACTCAGATACGGCAAGTTCTCATATTACAACGGCGGCGACCTTTCAGGTGGAAATTGGCCCATCTACAAGTCCCAGGAAAGGGATTTTGAGACACCTGTGGCCAAAGTCTGCGGAAAGGTAACTGTGATGAAAGCCAATCACCATGGCTATTTCGATACCTGCAACGCATTCTTCCTCCAGACGCTTTCTCCTCAGGTAATCATAATCGACGCGAGGAGTGAAAACCATCCTGTAGCATCGACAATGACCAGGATATGTGACCCTCAGGTCTGGAGAGGGGAGCGCGACTACTATATCACTGTGGATCAGCCGAGAAAGAAACTTGGTGAGGCACTTTGGAGCAATTTCAAGCCTTGGGGACACATCGTCATAAGAGTCTATCCTGGCGGCAACAGCTACCAGATTTTCGTTCTCGACGCTGACACCACCGACTACAGGGTGAAGTACAAATCAGAAGTGGTAAACCTCTAAAGACTATTCTGTTACAGAGGTTTTTCTGAGAACGGGGATGAACCGGAAGGCGCAGTACAATGCGGCAACAATTCCGATGATTCCACCTACATAGCAGACCGAGCTGACTCCAAGATGAGTGCAGACGGTACCGCCGACAAGAGCGCCCGCACCGATACCGACATTGTAAATGCCTGAATATATGGACATTGCAATAGAAGTTCCGTGCGGGACGTTCTGTATAATTTCAGACTGGAATGCCAGATTGTAGAAGTTGATGGCAAGCCCCCAGAACACACATACGGCAATGGCCGCAAGAGGTGTTGCAGCAGCAATCGCAAGCAAAAATATGAATACGCAGATTCCAGTCACCGCGAAACGGATGAACAGGAAACGGTGCCTGTCGTAGTACCTTGAAAACAAGAAACTGCCGATAATTCCCATTACACCGAACAATGAAAGCACCAGGGTGATGGTCTGGCCGGAAAGTCCAGCGACCTGGCCGAGAAACGGCTCGATGTAACTGTAAACCGTGAAATGACCGGTGATGGTTATGACTGTCAGCAGGTAAATCCCAATCAGCACCGGTCTTTTGATCAATGCAGGTAAAGACTTGAGGGATACGTCATTGTCACTCGGAGCCTTAGGCAATACTATAGCCAGCAGCACGAGTATGAGAGCGGAGATCGCGCCAATGAGGAGAAATGTGGCCCTCCAGCCCACCATAAGACCCACAGCGCGCCCCAACGGAAGTCCAACTATCATTGCCACGGATGAACCGGTGATGATAAAGCTCAATGCGACAGAACGTTTCCCTTCAGGCGCCACGCGGACAGCCAGTGGTGTCACCATTGACCAGAATATCGCATGTGCGCAGGCGACTCCGATTCTGGATGCCATAAGCATATAATATGAACTGGAAAAGCCTGACAATATGTGACTTGCTGTGAACAATGCCACGATTGACAGCAGAAGTTTCTTGTTCTCCGTTTTGGAAAAAGCCATCATCAGGGGCAATGAAGCGAGCGCTACCACCCAGGCATATACTGTAATCAGGATACCAGCTTTGGATTCTGTAATGGAGAAGTCAGAGGCTATGTCTGTCAGAAGTCCTATCGGGATGAATTCCGAAGTGTTGAATATGAATGTCGAAAAGGTCAGCCCGATTACGGGGAGCCATTCGCGCAATCCGCATGAAGTTTTTACGTTTGTCATTTCGTCCGTCTTTAATACATTGTCCAGCACCGTCATCGTGCCGCATATCTTTCTCTAAAATCGGCGCAAAATTAGCAGTTTCACGTGGATTTGCAATATTTTCCGTTGCAATATCGGGAAATTAGTCTTAATTTTGTATTCTGAAATGAAAATAAAGTTTCAGACAATGAATATCGGGGCTTACATACAGACATCTGGGTTCTATCAAGTCAGAACCACCGTTTTCATTGGCATTGATTGAAATTGACCGTTCCCGTTTCGGGAAGGTCTTTTTTTTTGACGTATTGATAGATAGACAGATATAAAATCGCAAACACGAAATGGAAAAAAGACTTCGCGCAACACTCCGTTTTCAGAATGGAATGGAACTGAAAGGATGGTCCTTCGGTTATGACAAGCCTTGCGATGGAGAAGTGGTGTTCTCCACTGCCATGGTAGGTTATCCGGAAAGCCTCACGGACCCGTCCTATTCCGGACAGATTCTTTGTGTCACCTATCCTCTTATCGGAAACTACGGCGTTCCGGATGAAGGCATTGACAAGTATGGAATATCCAAGAACTTTGAATCCGAAAAAATCTGGGTAAGAGGCCTCGTGATATCGGAATATTCATTCCAGTATAGCCACTGGGATGCTGTCAAGAGCCTGGACGAGTGGATGAAAGAGCAGAAAATTCCCGGAATCTACGGTGTGGATACGAGAGAAATCACCAAGATGCTCCGTGACAATGGTTCAATGCTCGGGCAGATAATCCCTGAAGGTGAGCAGGCCAAAGAAGAAATCCATGATCCTAATACTGACAATCAGATCGACATTGTCAGCTGCAAGGAGGTAATCCGCTATGGTTCAGGCGACAAGAAAGTCGTTCTCGTGGATTGCGGCGTGAAGCACAACATTCTAAGATGCTTCGTGGACAGGGGAGTGGAACTCATCCGTGTTCCTTGGGACTATGATTTCCTCTCGCTGGATTATGACGGACTCTTCATTTCCAATGGTCCGGGCAACCCTGAATTCTGCCAGAAGACTGTGGACAATCTGCGTAAGGCAATGCAGCAGGACAAGCCGATTTTCGGAATCTGCATGGGCAACCAGTTGCTGTCAAGGGCAGCCGGCGCCACCACATACAAGCTCAAATACGGACACCGCAGCCATAACCAGCCGGTCCGCATGTTGGGTACCAACAAGTGCTTCATCACTTCTCAGAACCACGGTTATGCCGTAGATTCATCGGCATTGGGAAGCGACTGGGAACCTTGGTTCGTAAATATGAATGACGGGACCAATGAAGGTATCCGCCACAAGTCCAAACCATTCTGTTCCGTACAGTTCCACCCTGAAGCCTCAAGCGGTCCTACAGATACGGAATTTCTGTTTGACGAGTTTATCAGTAAAATAAAGTAAGAGCAGTATGAAAAACCCTAATATAAAGAAAGTCCTGATTCTTGGTTCAGGCGCATTGAAAATCGGACAGGCCGGAGAATTCGACTATTCCGGTTCCCAGGCGCTCAAGGCTCTTCGCGAAGAGGGCATTGAAACCGTGCTGATAAATCCGAACATCGCTACAGTCCAGACGTCCGAAGGCGTTGCCGACAAGATCTACTTCCTGCCGGTCACACCGTTCTTCGTGGAAAAAGTCATTGCCAAAGAACGTCCTGAAGGCATTCTGCTCTCATTCGGAGGTCAGACGGCATTGAACTGCGGCGTGGAGCTCTACGAGAAGAAAATTCTCGAAAAATATGGCGTTGAAGTGCTCGGTACACCTGTCCAGGCAATCATGGATACGGAAGACCGCGAGCTCTTCGTTCAGAAACTCGATGAGATAGACGTAAAGACCATCAAGTCTCATCCTGCCGAGAATATGGAAGAGGCCCGCAAGGCCGCACACGAACTCGGATATCCGCTTATCGTAAGAGCCGCTTATGCTCTCGGCGGTCTGGGCTCAGGCTTCTGCGACAATGACGAACAGCTCGAAGAACTCTGTTCCAAGGCCTTCTCATTCTCGCCACAGGTTCTCGTGGAGAAGTCTCTCAAAGGTTGGAAAGAGATTGAGTATGAGGTAGTTCGCGACAAATACGACAACTGCATCACAGTCTGCAACATGGAGAATTTCGACCCTCTCGGAATACATACCGGAGAGAGTATCGTGGTGGCTCCGTCACAGACATTATCGAACAAAGACTATTATTTCCTGCGTGAGCTTTCCATCAGGATTGTGCGACATATCGGCATCGTGGGCGAGTGCAACGTGCAGTACGCATATGACCCGGATGCGATGGACTACCGTGTGATTGAGGTCAATGCCCGTCTTTCACGTTCATCAGCATTAGCTTCCAAGGCGACCGGCTATCCGCTGGCCTTCGTCGCAGCGAAACTCGGACTCGGATACGGACTGTTCGACCTGAAGAACTCAGTCACCAAAACGACTCCTGCATTCTTCGAACCAGCTTTGGACTACATTGTCTGCAAGATACCTCGCTGGGACCTTTCCAAGTTCCATGGCGTTTCCCGCAAGATCGGCTCCAGCATGAAGAGCGTGGGCGAAGTCATGGCAATCGGCCGTTCATTTGAAGAAGCCATTCAGAAAGGCCTCCGCATGATAGGCCAGGGCGCACATGGATTCGTCGGCAACAAGGAACTCCAGGTCGCTGATGTGGATGAGGCGCTGAAAGAGCCTACGGACAGGCGTATCTTCGTGATTTCCAAGGCAATGCGTGCCGGCTACACTGTGAATCAGATCCATGAGCTCACGAAAATCGACAACTGGTTCCTCGAGAAGTTGGAAAACATCGTTTCCACTTACAACGAGATGAACACATACAATGAGATTGAGTCAATGCCGTTGGAACTCCTGCAGCAGGCAAAATGCCAGGGCTTTTCGGATTTCCAGATCCAGCGCGCCGTATTCAAGGACAATCTGGACGGCAAGGCATGCCAGGACAAGGTCAGGGCATGGAGAAAGGCTCACGGAATCGTTCCTGTCGTAAAGCAGATTGATACTCTTGCTGCCGAATTCCCTGCTGCCACCAACTACCTTTACCTTACATACAACGGCAAGTTCAATGACATTAAGTTCGAAAATGACGGCAAATCTGTAGTTGTACTCGGCTCCGGTGCTTACCGAATCGGCAGTTCCGTCGAATTCGACTGGTGCTCAGTGAACTGCATTGAAACTATCCGCAAGGAAGGCTACCGTGGAGTCCTTATAAACTATAATCCGGAGACCGTTTCCACCGACTACGACATGTGCGACAGGCTCTATTTCGATGAACTCACATTCGAGAGAGTGATGGATATCATTGAACTGGAGACCCCTCACGGCGTGGTGGTTTCAGTAGGCGGTCAGATTCCTAACAATCTCGCGCTCAGGCTTGACGCGAACAATGTCCCGATTCTCGGAACCAAGGCCAAGGACATTGACAAGGCAGAGGACAGAAACAAGTTCTCCAGCATCGTCGATTCGCTCGGAGTGGACCAGCCGGAATGGAGTGAACTTACCACAATGGACGATGTGGACAAGTTCATCAGCAAAGTCGGCTTCCCTGTGCTTGTAAGACCGTCCTACGTGCTTTCAGGTGCGGCAATGAATGTATGCTACGATGAGGAACAGCTCAGGCACTTCCTCTCATTGGCCTCAGAAGTATCCCAGGAACACCCTGTGGTAATCAGCAAGTTCATGAACCGATGCAAGGAAATAGAGTTCGATGCGGTGGCTGATGGCGGAGAAATCCTTGCATATGCGATATCAGAGCATATTGAGTATGCCGGTGTGCACTCTGGCGATGCCACCATCCAGTTCCCTCCGCAGAAACTTTACGTGGAGACGGTGCGCCGTATCAAGAAGATCGCCCGCAAGATTGCAGGAGCGCTTCACATATCCGGACCGTTCAATATCCAGTTCCTCGCCAAGGAGAACAAGATCAAGGTCATCGAGTGCAACCTCCGTGCGTCACGTAGTTTCCCGTTTGTTTCCAAGGTGCTGAAAATCAATTTCATAGAGCTCGCAACCAAGGTAATGCTCGGAAAACATCCTGCTGCACCTCAGAAGAGCGCATTCGACCTCGATTACGTGGGCGTAAAATCCTCACAATTCTCGTTTGCAAGACTCGAAGAAGCAGACCCGATGCTCGGCGTGGATATGTCATCAACCGGTGAGGTCGGCTGTATTGGCGACAATCTGGATGAGGCGTTGCTCAAATCGATTCTTTCTGTAGGCAATACGATTCCGGAGAAGAAAATTCTTCTTTCTACCGGAGATCCGCTACAGAAAGCTGATATGCTTACGGCCTGCAGACTCCTGGCAGAGAAAGGCTATGAACTTTACGCCACAAGTGGCACATATAAGTACTTCATAGAGAACAGCATACCTTGCAAGAGAGTGCTCTGGCCGTCTGAGGCAAGCAATGCTTCGATGAAATCCCTCTTCCCGTCGGCTCTCGACATGATCAAGAACAAGGAAGTCGATATGGTCATAAACATTCCTAAGAACTTCAGTGAGGAGGAACTCAGCAATGGTTACCATATACGCCGCAGTGCCATTGACAGCAACATTCCGCTCTTCACCAATGCCCGTCTGGCGACTGCATTTATCAAGGCATTCTGTTCAATGTCAATGGATGATATCCAGATAAAGTCCTGGGATGAGTATTGATATCAGCTTCTCTTTCTAAAAGGCTCGGCCTGCGGCCTCGTCCCGTCAGGCTGACGCCTGCCACCCGTTCATAAGGTCACGGGCGACCATACCTTTCAGAAAGAAAAGCCTCATTTCGGCAAAAAGTAAACCGGTGATAGCATCTGATTGACTATCACCGGTTTTTAGTTATTTAGCGACAATACTAATAATCGTAATTCTTGGCATCCATAGGCGACACCTTGTTCATATTGTCGAGAAGCTCTTCATTTGTCTGATACTGGTCCATAATCTGGATCATGAAGTTCATCGCCTCAGTCGGATTCATCTCAGCAAGCAGTTTCCTGAGAATCCAGATACGCTGCGCCTGGTCTGGAGAGTAGAGCAGGTCGTCACGGCGAGTACTTGAAAGGATAACATTGACAGCAGGGAAAATACGTCTGTTCGACAATGTCCTGTCGAGCTGAAGCTCCATGTTTCCCGTTCCTTTGAACTCCTCGAAGATGACATCATCCATCTTGGAACCGGTTTCAGTCAATGCTGTCGCAAGAATTGTCAATGAACCGCCTCCCTCTATGTTACGTGCAGCACCGAAGAATCTCTTAGGTTTCTGGAGAGCGTTGGCATCCACACCGCCGGTAAGCACCTTGCCTGATGCAGGTTGTACGGTATTGTATGCACGAGCAAGACGAGTGATGGAGTCGAGAAGAATAACTACGTCATGACCGCATTCAACCAGTCTGCGTGCCTTTTCCAGCACCATATTTGCTACTTTCACATGCCTTTCAGCGGGCTCGTCAAACGTGGAAGCGACAACTTCCGCCTTTACGCTCCGGCTCATGTCCGTAACCTCCTCAGGACGCTCGTCGATCAGCAGTACGATTTCGTAAACCTCAGGGTGGTTGTCAGCGATGGCATTTGCTATCGACTTGAGCAACATTGTCTTACCTGTCTTAGGCTGAGCCACGATAAGACCGCGCTGTCCTTTTCCGATAGGAGTGAACATGTCCACGATACGGCATGAAAGATCGTGCTCATGTCCGTGTCCGAGAAGATTGAACTTCTCATCCGGGAAAAGCGGAGTCAGAAAATCGAACGGAACCCTGTCTCTGATAAACTCAGGTGTACGTCCGTTGATGAAATCGATCTTAACGAGAGGGAAGTACTTGTCGCCTTCTTTAGGAGGACGGATTTCACCAGTTACCGTGTCACCATTCTTCAGGGCATTGTTCTTTATCTGTCCCTGTGAAACGTAGATGTCGTCAGGAGAGTTCAGATAATTGTAATCAGAAGAACGCAGGAAGCCGTATCCGTCCGGCATGATTTCCAATACACCGGTAGCACGCACTGTACCCTCGAACTCGAACCTCGGCTTAGGTGTAGGTCTCTGCTGTTCCTGTGGCAGGTTTCCATTCTGAGGACGCTGCTGAAGCTGTCCGTTCTGCTGGTTCGGATTGAATTTCTTTTTCTTCGGAGGCAGCGGAGGAAGCACGATGGTATGTCTGTCCGCATATACTATCTCTTCCTTAGGTTTTTGTGGAGCAGTGGCTTCTGCAAGCGCCTTAGGTGCCTGATTTTCAGGTGCTTTCTCTGTTTCTTTTACAGCTGGTTCCTGCTTTGCGGCCGGAGAGCCCTGTTTCTTGGCAGCGGCTTTATGAGCAGGCGCGTCTTGTCTCTTCTGCGGGGCAGGAGCGACATTCTGTGCTGTCTGCTTTTCAGATGGAACCTCTTCTGCCAGCTTTGCCTGGCTCTTTGGCTTTCTGCCACGTTTTTTCGGAGCAACTTGCTCTGTTTCAGCTTTCACCTTGTCCTCAGCAGAGGCTGCTTTTTCAGCAGGCTTTGCCTTAGGAGCCTGAGATGCAGGCTTTTTAGTTTCTTTCTTTTCTTCCTTTACAGTGGAATCCGTCTTGACTGATTCATTCTTGCGTGGACGGCCTCTTTTTTTCTTGGCAGGTTCCGGATCCGGAATCTTTGAGGCTATTCTTGCTTCTTCATCCAAAATGGCAAGGCTCAAGTCCATAAGGTCCATGTCATTCGCCTTTTTGATTTTAAGTTCATTGCCGATTGCACGAATCTGCTGTTCAGGCATTGAATTCAACTCTATCAGAGTGTGTGGCATAAATGGTAATAAATTTTGTACTTTATCGTACTGTAATAACTAATCTTGTTCAATTGGAATACCCACTAACATAAGATTTCATATGGGGATTCGCCGAAAATCATTCTGCTCGGCAGTCGCGATAGGAAATAGATTCCGTGTTTAACGTTGCAAATATAAGCAGTATTTGGCAAATATGCAAAAAAACTGCCAATCAGGAACAGATACCTATCAATATCTGTCCCAATAACTTGTACTCTTCTTGAATTTGAGCAGGTCCGAGAGGGCCGCAGCATTCGCAGCGATCCTGAAACTCCATGACTGCCAGTTTCCTGTAGGCACCCAGGACACGCTGATGTTGAAGCAGTGCAGGTCATATGTTGCGCTCAACTGCGTGGTGGTCATCTTCATGGCCATCAAGTCGAAACCGGTCGTAGCATTGAGCGACATCTTCGGCGTAAGCTTGATATTGCCGGAAAGTCCGAGAGTCTGCGTAAATCTGTTGTTCGTAATCAGCTGGCCGTTAGTGTACTGGTACGACTTGCTGTAGGAGAACGAATAATTGATATTTACAGACCAAGGCACATTCGGGTTCGTATAATACAGCCATCCGCCTGGAATATATTCTCCGGTTATAGGATGGTAATATATTCTGCGATAATAGTTTGCTGCATTTTCCCCGGAACCTCCGCTGCCGGAATCACCTGGAGTCTTGGAACCGTCATTTCCATTTATGGCACCTTTTCCGGAAAGTGAATAGGACAATGACGCACTGGCATTGGTAAGTCGCAGAGGCTTGTTCCAGCCCATTGTCTGGACATTGAACTTGTTTATTCTTCGACCTCTCTCATCTATGGCGTAAGGGTCGAAGTTGGCATTGGCACTTATACCCACTTTCTCGAATACGGAAGTGGACATTGTGATACCTATATTGCTCATTTTCAGCGAGTCAGCGAGGAAGTTGTATCCTGTGCTGAGACTCAGCTGGTCGATCAGCTTCACTTTCTTTATACCCTTTCCTGTAGTATCTCTCAAGTCGCGGACTTTCGCCTCGAGATTGTTTCCGATGGAAAGGCTCATGGTAGCTGACTTGCCTTTTCCCGGAGGAGAATACATCTGTCCGCTGTAAATGTTGTAATCGTAGGTCTTTACAGCGCCGAGAGTGTCGGTATAGGTCATTGTCCTGTAACCGTTGGCGTATGTTCCTTTTTCCGGACTGAATGAGAATGATACGGAAGGGGAGACCACGTGCCTGATTGCCTGTATCTTATGGGCTTTGCCGAAATTGAACATACCGTACAG
>UMHZ01048181.1_pt1 | contig 15765 bp, 9 predicted proteins | sample 1965671 | NCBI WGS metagenome assembly UMHZ01 (sample SAMEA4836111, study PRJEB28245) | human gut metagenome | biome: gut microbiome; material: fecal sample | place: Denmark | collected 2008 | reverse complement strand
CTCGACCTGGTTCCGGACGGAGAAGAGTCCGTGCACTATGTGCTGATGCCTGAATGCGACGAAACCGTCATTGACAAGGACCTCGAAGAGAGGATGGAACTCGCTCAGAGAGCATCGTCAATGGTGCTTGCGCTCCGCAGGAAGGTCAATATCAAGGTGCGTCAGCCGCTCAGCAAACTCGTGATTCCTGTCATTTCAGACAAGGTCCGCGAGCAGCTCGAGAAGGTCAAGGCCCTGCTTTTGGGTGAGGTCAATGTCAAGGATGCGGAATTCATTTCCGACACGACAGGCATCATCACCAAGAAGATCAAACCTAACTTCAAGACGCTCGGAAAAGTTTACGGCAAGAGAATGAAAGAGATTGCCGCTGCTTTCGCCGACATACCGCAGCAGGAGATCAATGCCATACAGAACGCTGAGGCTCAGTCTGTTGCATATACATTGAAACTCGAAGGAGGTGACGTGGAGCTGAATCCTGGAGACTATATGATCTCGTCAGAGGACATGCCTGGATGGCTCGTGGCATCAGAAGGCCCGCTCACATTGGCCCTCGACATCGAAGTGAGTCCTGAACTGAAGAACGAAGGCGTGGCGCGCGAACTCGTGAACAGAATCCAGAACATCCGCAAGGACAGCGGTTTCGACGTTACCGACAAGGTAGATGTAGTCATTTACGCGGACGGCGACGACGCTGCAGAGATAGAATCCTCTTTAAAAACATATAAAGAATACGTTTCCGCACAGACATTGTCATTGTCAGTCACATTGGCCGGAAAGGGCGAGGCGACTGGGAAGGCAACAGAAGTGGAGTGGAACGAGAATACAATAATGATTGCGGTAACACGCAGATAACACTCACGCTTATGGAAGAAAATAAAGCAAACCTCGAGCCTGTAGAAAAGACTCGTTACAGTGATGAAGAACTTGAGGAATTCAAGAAGATCATATTGGAGATGCTCGACAAGGCCAAGAAAGAGTACAATACTCTCAGGTATGTCGTGATGCACAACGGTACAAATGACATCGAGGACACCACCCCTTCATTCAAGACTGTAGAAGACGACGGCGCAATGCAGCTTTCACGTGAAGAGGCAAGCCAGTTGGCTCAGAGGCAGTACAAGTTCATACAGAACCTTGAGGCTGCGCTCGTGCGTATCGAGAACAAGTCTTACGGTATCTGCCGCGTGACCGGAAAGCTCATCCCTAAGGAGCGTCTCCGTCTGGTACCTCACGCAACCCTTACAGTAGAAGCGAAGGAAAAACTCAATAATGGCGGAAAATAGATTCAGGATTTCCAAAGGCAGGTGGCTGCTGATTCTAGGAATTCTTCTCGTGGTAGTGGACCAGGTGATAAAACTGCTGGTCAAGTCCAATATGACTTTGGGCGAGCATTTCAGCGTTTTCGGCAACTGGTTCCAGATTCTCTTCATAGAAAATGAGGGAATGGCATTCGGGATGAAGTTCGGCGGGATGGTAGGCAAATTCGTGCTGACCGCGTTCCGCGTGGCTCTCTTCGGATTCCTTTGCTGGTGGATAACCCGCCTCGTGCGGCGTGGACGGCCGGCTGAAATCGATGCCGCAGGGAAGGTCCTCAAGTATGCCCCTGTGCCTACCGGAGTCCTTGTCGGCCTGACATTGATTACAGCGGGCGCTCTGGGCAACATCGTGGACTGTCTGCTTTACGGACAGATTTTCTCTGCTTCGACACCATACGAGGTGGCGCAGTTCGGGGGAAGTTATGCGCCGGTGATGTTCGGCAAAGTGGTGGACATGTTCTATTTCCCGCTCATCGACACGACCTGGCCGACCTGGATACCCTTCATAGGAGGACATCCGTTCCGCTTCTTCGAGCCGGTATTCAACTTTGCGGACAGTTGCGTCACCGTAGGTGCTTTCTATTTGGTACTGTTCCAGTATAAGTTTTTTACTGCTGAACCGGAGAAAAAATAGGGTTTTCCGGAGGAAAAGGAGCAGGATAATGTAAGAAATCCGACATTTCCTGTCGTAAAAGGAGGAAAATAACGTTTTAGGTGAAAAATCGGCTGCTCAGGCAGTCGATTTTTATTTTTTATTCACTTATGAAAACAAACATTAAAACGTTACGTTTCTTCAAATCTTAACCTGAAATAGTTTGTTTTGTTTATGAAATTTTAGTTAAAACGGTATGAATCACTATCAATCATGCGAATCTAATCTGCTTATATATTGTTTTTTTTGAATTTAATCTTGATATTTGCGTAAACGCCCTTTCCGAAAAGGGCAGTTCAAGAGTGCTTGGAAAAACTTGAACTAAAGAATATCAATATATGTTAAACTAATGTAAATGCTTATGAAAAAGATTTGTCTTCTTTTCACGGCAGTCCTGTTTCTGGGGATTTCTTCTGCATTGAATGCGCAGAATCTGACCGTTTCAGGATTCGTCACAGATGCGAGCTCCGGCGAAGGAGTCCCTTATGCATCTGTCCAGCTTAAGGGCAGTACGAAAGTCTATACGATGACTGACGCCAACGGAGCATATTCCATTTCAGTGCCGGGGAGCGCATCCCTCACAGTATCATGTTTAGGTTATACGACAGCAGAGATACTCGTGGATGGCAGAACAGCATTGGACATTAGACTCGATCCGGACAAGAACGTCCTCGACGATGTAGTCGTTGTGGCTTACGGAACAGTCCGCAGAGAGGCTAATACCGGTTCTGTTTCATCAGTCAAGAATTCGGAGCTCGCAGAAGTGCCTGCCACATCCGTTGATAAAATGCTTTCAGGAAAAATGGCCGGTGTGACCATCACATCCGGTTCAGGACAGCCTGGTTCCACCTCTTCGATCCGTGTGCGCGGTACCTCTTCCATCAATGCAGGTAACGAGCCTCTGTGGGTGGTTGACGGTATTCCGGTGATGTCAATGGACTTCCGTCAGCTCTCAAATGCCGGTGTGGGCGGTGGTTCATCATCCACCTTCCTTAACCCTAACGACATCGAGTCCATCACAGTCCTCAAGGACGCTGCTGCGGCATCAGTTTACGGTTCCCGTGCAGCAAACGGAGTCATTCTCGTCACCACCAAGAGCGGAAAGGCAGGAAAGGCAAGATTTACCGCAAGGGCCAAATTCGGTGCTCAGCAGCTGATCAATGACAATAATGTAAGACCTCTCACCGGTTCTGAACTTATTGCCTATCGTCGTGACTGCGCCATCAATGCGGGTTACAATCCGGATGATCCTACTTCTCAGTACTATTATCCTCAGTCACTCCTTGCTGACGGTACTACCAACTGGTACAAGGAACTTACCAGAGTCGGATCACTCCAGGAGTATGAGATCAATGCCACCGGTGGTACCGACAAGGCTACCTATTATTCTTCTGTTTCATACCACAAGAACGAGGGTGTGTTCTATGGTGTGGACTATGAGAGACTTACAGCCAGAGTCAATGCTGACATGAGGCTTACCAGATCACTCAAGACCGGAGCGAAATTCAACTTGAGCTATGCAAACTCCAATTCCGGCCAGATGGGTGACCTCTATTACTCGAACCCTACAGTGGCGATGTGGACCATCTTGCCGTGGACTCCGTTCCGCAACGAAGACGGAAGTTTCAATGTGAATATTCCTGAGAACCAAGACACCAACCCGCGTGCGGTAGCAGCGAATGATACATACAATGACAAGGACTACCGTCTTCAGGGCAGTATGTATCTCGAGTGGAAACCTATCAGACAGCTCACCTTCAAGACAAACAACGGACTGGAGTTCGTATATGTGGATTCCCGCCAGTATTGGGCCCCGGAGACACATAAAGGTTCAGCTACCTTATTTTCTTATTGGAGCAAAGACATCCGATATACTACATCCAACACCGTCACATTTGATGACAAGTACGGTGACCATTCTGTAAGATTGCTTGCCGGACAGGAAGCTATGCGTGACAAAATGGACCTGTTGGGCTTGATGTCGCCTAAGGTGAATCCTTTGATTCCATATCCTACCACATCGCCTGCTGCAGACGACCAGGGAAATTTCAATCTCGTGGATGAAACACTTCTCTCTTTCTTCGGAGTACTTGATTACAACTATCTGAACAGATATTACCTGCAGGCTTCAGTCCGTGCAGACGGCAGTTCACTGTTCGGCTCCAACAACAAATGGGGTGTGTTCTGGTCAGTCGGCGGTTCTTGGAACGTAAGCAAAGAGAACTGGATGAAGTGGAGCAGACAGTGGCTCAGCGCATTGAAGATCCGCGCATCCTATGGAGTGAACGGTAACAACAATATCTCTCCATACAGAGCCTATGGAGTTTATGGTACTACTCAGTACAACGGTATTACCGGTATGGTTCCTTCCAGCCCTGCAAACCCTAACCTTTCTTGGGAAAAGAACGCTACATACAATATCGGTGTAGATTTCGGTTTCTTCGATGACAGACTCACCGGTAGCTTGGATTACTATTTCAGAAAGACCAAGGATATGCTTCTCTCAAAGCAGGTTCCTTACACCACCGGTTTCGGCTCTAACTTCATGAACGTCGGCGCTATCAGAAACAAGGGTATCGAGTTCCAGTTGGAGGGTGTGATTCTCCGCAACAATGACTGGTACTGGACAGCCGGCTTCAATATCGCTCTCAACCGCTCTCTCGTGCTCGACCTTGCAGGTTCAGAGTATTTGACCGTAGCTGATGCACGAGCAAACAACAATAATGACACACCTCTCCGTATAGTTCCTGGACGCAGGCTCTTTACATATTATGTAAGAGACTGGTACGGTGTGAATCCATCAAATGGTGACCCTATCTGGTATGACAAGGAGGGCAATCTCACGTCTGATTATTCAAAGGCCCGTTACATCTATGCAGGTACGCCTGAGCCTAAGGCCACAGGTGGTTTCAACACGAGCGTTTCATGGAAAGGCATCACCCTTTCAGGATATTTCGAGTTCGTGGCCGGCAGCAAAGTCGTAACCTCTATGAACAATGACACGGACGGTGCCGATATGAACACCAATGTATCCACACTTTCACTCAACTACTGGAAAAAACCGGGAGATACAGGCGTGCAGCCAAAACCGGTAGCAGGAGCTCCGAAAAAGCCTTATGCAAGATCCACAAGAGATATCCAGGATGGCAGTTATTTGAGAATCAAGGATGTTTCCCTCTCGTATAGCCTGCCTGAGCGTATCCTGAAGCCAATCAAGATGTCTGGCGTGAGACTCTATGTCAGCGCGCTGAATCCTTACACGTTCCATCACGTAAGAGCTCTTGACCCGGAAGTCGGTCCTCTCGGATATACTTTGGGAGCATCCCACTCTATGGTCAAGTCTTTCGTAGGCGGTATAGAAGTTTCATTCTGATAAACGAACGAAGATTATGAAAAGAACAATTTTATATATTTGCGGTATAGCGTCGCTTCTCGGTGCTGTTAGTTGCCAGGATTTTCTCACAAGAGATCCTAAGCTTTCGCAGAGTACGGAGATAACATTGTCCACATACGATGGACTCAATGACGCGACGTTCGGAACTTATTCCGCTCTCGCTTCGACAAGCTGGTACGGACAGCAGTGGATCGTGGATGCTGAAATGCGTTCCGGTAACGGCAAAAAGTCTGGTTTCAAGGACACCGGAAGGTGTGTGACACCTTATATCTGGAATTATACAGAGACCGGTACTTCTCCGATGTGGTCAGTATGCTATCAGGTCGTATCTAGGGCTAACAATGTGATTGACAACCTCGAAGGCAAAGAGTCAAGCACTGTCACAACTCAGGATTTGAACAATCTGAAAGCCGAGTGTCTCTTCATAAGGGCGCTCTCATATTTCTGCAATGTCCTTACTTATGGCCAGCCATATACTTATTGCGTGAAAAGCGATAAGGAAAGCCTCGGTGTCCCTTACGTGGAACATACTGATCCTGCAGGACTTCCTGCACGTGAGACTGTGATCTCAAACTATGAGAAGATCGTCCGCGACCTGCTTGAGGCAGAGAGCCTAATCGACCCTGAATATACACGTGAGGGTGTTGCAGATCCTGCTGCTGTAGTCAGTGTATATGCAATCCAGGCATTGCTCTCCAGAGTTTACCTCTACATGGGTGAATGGCAGAAAGCTGCAGACTATGCTTCCGATGTTATCGGAAGCGGCAAGTTCTCCCTTTGGAATGCCGAGCAATACAAGACGGTATGGGGAGCGGAGAAAGGCACAGGTGAGGTCATCTTCGAAGTTTACGGAAAGCGTACGAACGCCGCATGGGGCAGCTGGGAAGACCTTTCTTACCTTACATACCCTGAGGGCTTCGGTGATGCGCAGGCAGCTGACCCTCTTATCAAAACATATGAGAAAGGTGATGTCCGTCTGGCACTTTACCGCACAGATGCAGATAATAAGTCCGGAATCAAATGGACAGGCAAATATCCTGGAAAGGGCGACAACACACCTGACTGCAACAACATAATCGTGCTCCGTCTTTCTGAGATGTATCTGAACAGAGCTGAGGCCATTATGCGTGGAGCTACAGTTCCCGGAACTACCGCCATCAAGGATATCAATGCTGTGGCAACCCTCAGAGGAGCATCTGCTTATGGTTCAGTAGGTCAGACCGATATTGCCAAAGAGCGACGTAGAGAGCTCGCTTGGGAAGGCCATTACATCTACGACCTCGCACGTTGGGGCCAGGGTGTATCCCGCTCAGCAGATGATTATCCTCTTTGCTCTTCCAATCTTGATGTCCCGTTCCCTGACAAGAGATGGGCACTCCCTCTTCCTAAGAGAGAACTTGATTTGAATAAGAACCTTGTACAAAATCCTCTTTAGCGTATTGTTATGAAAAGTTTATATACATATATTGGAGCAGTTCTCGCGGCAGCGTCCATTCTTGCCTCCTGCGATAAGAACGAGCCTTCCAAATTCAATGACAAAGATGCCTTCGTGGCATTTGAACAGACTTCGTTGACACTTTCAGAGGGTTCTGAAGATGTGCTTAAGATTCCTGTGACATTGGCTTCTGTTGCCGGACTGGAGGAAACCATCAAATTTGAGGTCAAGGAACCTGAAAAGAAAGCTGCAAAGCAGGGAGTGAACTTCGAAGTCCTTACCAAATCAGGTACTCTTTCTTTCAATGCGGAAAACCGCACCCGATATATCGAAGTGAAGGCTATTCCTGATGGGAAATATACCGGGGACTTGAAATTCTCTGTAGTTATCTACGGAACAGAGTCTATCAAGGCTGGTTCTGAAAACACTTGTACTGTGACATTGAACGATGTTGACCACCCACTCGGATTCATGCTCGGAGAATATACCGCTACGGGCGTCAACGCCTTGAAAAATGAGCCTTGTACCTGGACGATGACATTCTTCAAGGATGCTGATGACGACCATAAGGTCTGGATTGACAACTTGTTCCAGAAAGACGGCTGGACTGGCGAGGATATGCGCTATTACGGAATTGTCAATGAAGATCATACTTCATTGAACATCCCTTTCGGCCAGGAATCTGAATACAAATATGCCAACGGTAATCCTGTTACTCTTCTCGGCTTCGATGGAGAAAACGGATATGATACCGGTTCGGTAGATGTTGCGATTGTTCGTGATGGAGACAAGGTTTCTCTTGATTTCGGTACGGAGTGGGGCTTCTGGATACTGATTAAAGATGCGGGAACCTTGAACGCTGTCAATCCTGGCATTAAGGCCGTTAAAAATTAAAACCGACTAAGATATGAAAAAGATATTATATTCATTGTTGGCGCTTGCAGCAACAGTTGCTGCCTGCACGGACTTTGCGGAGGATGAAAAGATAGATTTCGCCGCAACCGACGCGCCTGTAGTGGCTGCGACAGTAGTGGATGACAATACTGTAAGTGTGTCAGTCACCCCGAAAGAGGGTACTGTCTATTACTCTTATGTTCTCATTGCAGGACCGGCAAAAGCACTTAAAGCTGAGACCGTCCTTAAAGGAAATGGGAAAGGAGGCTATGGCGGCGATGCTGTTGTAGATGAAAAGAAGGAGCCTGTAGCGGCTGTCCTCAAGGCATCCGAGACCAAGTCTGTAAGTTTTCAGGTGGGAGGGTTGAAGTCAAATACTGCATATACCCTATATGCAGTGGCTTCCAACTCTCAGGGAGTGGTAAGTAAAGTGGCTACATCGACAGCTGTCACCACTGATGGTACAGCACCTGTTCTGAAGAAGTATGATTTCCAGTCCACAGCTACCAATCTCGATTATGTGCTGGAGTTCGATGACCCTATCGCGTTTACCGGAAAAGGCACAGTTACGGCACATTATTATGCCAGATATTCCGAAGCTGGAGCAGACGGCAATCTCGTGGAATACAAGAAAGCAGTGGTTCCTGCCGACAGCCTCGTCATTTCCGGCAAAAACCTTTACGTCAGCCTTGACGCTGCTGAAGCTATTCCGGGAGCAATTGTAGCCATCTCTTACACTGAGGGCCTCGTGGCCAATCTCGTAGGTGGCAGAGCAGAAGCGTTTACTGATGTGACAGTCAGCTCCAAACTTGAATCTGAAGGCCTTGTGGCATCTTATAAGACTCAGCCTTTTGCGCTTGGTCTGACTGAGGATGAGCCTCATGAGGGAAGCGGAATAGGAGGTGGAGAGGAAGAAGAGCCAGAGGTTACGTCCTTCAGCGACTGGGAAGAACTTGATATGGTTACATATTCATACAACAAGTATCCTCTCGCAGGTGTACTCAAGGCTGCCAAACTCTCTATTGAGACAGAAGACGCGAATGGCAGGGTAGTAGCCTATACTGGTAAACAGCTTAAGAAAGTGAATGACAACAAGTTGAGTGTAAAGATTGACGAGGATCCTGGATTCGGCTCTTATGTGTCATACAAGATTGCAGCCGGCTCTATAGCCGATATCTTCGGAAACACTAACTCTGAATTCACTGCTGAGAAACTTTATCTCTGCTCTTTCGGTTATAAACTCGCCGACGTGCTCGGAACATATACCGTTACCGGCGTGGCTGTCAAGTATGGAGTGCCTGTTTCTTACAAACTCGTGATTGCAGAGACGGACGACGCCAAGAAAGGCGATCTGCTGATAACTAATTTCCTCGGCTTTGAAGGAAAACTCTATGTGGATTTCAATCCTGACAATGGTACGGTGAAAATCAAAGAGGGTGTCACGTTTAATGATAAAAACCTTGTTTCCTTCAATGGTGAGGGCGATCAGCTCTTCAGCATACCTTCTCCGGGAGTGCTGACATCTGATGCGTATGTCATTGTCCTGACTTATGAGGGGGCGAATGTTACCGGATTCGCTACGGATGAAAAGGGTTTAGATGTCGTAGTTGCGGATTTCAGGGCAACCAGGAATTAACGATAACTGAACACTTGATTTATGGGGAGACGTTTCTTAGGAGATGTCTCCCTATTTCTGTGAGCGCCAACGGATTCCCCATCGAAAAATCCAATGAATATCGTGCCGGAATTCTTGCAAAACTCGAGCAAAAATGCGTATATTTAGAAGTTTTAAAGAATACTAAAAGCGATTGAGTATGAAAAAGTTGATATTGACATTGTCTTGCCTGCTCTGGGTGGTGGCTGCGCTGTCCGCACAGGAGCCTACGACTACATATCCGTACCTGTATCCGCAGTTTACTGACGGCACTGTCGTGCTGGACGGCGGCAAGGAAGAAGCACGCAAGCTGAACATCCATCTGAGGGCGGACAAACTCCATTATGTCGATGGCGGCATCATCAAGGAAGCCTTCCTGAAGGATGTCAATGCCGTGAAAATCGGAAATGACGTGTTTGTCCCAGTCTATGGAAGCATGATGAAAGTAGTGGCAAAGAATGACAACGGCATGGTCGTGGTCGAAATACTTGGCGATTTCGAGGCCTCACGGGAGGCGACCGGCGCTTACGGTACGTCATCCACCTCGTCCGCCACGATGAAACTTACATCCGTGCAGACCGATGCCCAGGTGAACCAGAATTATATGAATATTCTCAATGAGAAAGACCATGGAGTCCCGCTCCGGACGGTCAGCACATATTATATCTTCACGCAGAAGCTGAAAGTGAAGGCGGCCGAGAAGGATGTCAGGGAAGCACTTTCTGCTGACAAGGCTGACGGCTGGAAAACCTTCCTCAAAACACATAAAATCAAGTGGAAAAATCCTCAGAGCGTCCTGTCAGTTGTGGACTATCTTTCTGAGTAACCAAGTATGATTCAGTACCTTATGAAAAAAATAATAGGATTGGCCGCAACGGCTGTATGCATCGGGGCGATAAGCTCCTGTACCGTTTCCGGAAATGACCCTTTTGAGAAAAACGGGACATTGACCGAGAAGGATAATGTCTTCGGAAAGGATATCCCGGAAGAAGAACTGCTTCCGAAAATGAACATCAATGTGGATGAAACTCTGGCGCTCAGTCTGGAAAAGGCGACCGGGGAGAACGGATATGTGGACCTGTCTTCATTCCCGTCGTTGAGGGAACAGGGCGTGGTGAAAATGAGAAGGCTCTTCCCGTATGCCGGTGAGTATGAGGAGCGTACACGCGAGGCGGGACTGCACCGCTGGTATGTCCTGGAGTACAATCCGGAAAAGTCAATGACGAAGGCCGCTGACGGTCTGGTCATACCAGGAGTCAATGAAGTGGAATATTGTCCTAAACTCTCCATTGTCGGAAATCCGACAGTGGTGTCTTATGCGGAGTCTTCCACAAAGGTGGCATCAGGGTCTTATCCTTTCGATGACCCGCAGCTTTCGGCACAGTGGCATTACTACAATAACGGAACGGTATCATCCTCCGTAAGTGGCTGTGACATAAATGTTTTCCCTGTATGGAGGAACTACTCTAACTATGCGCAGTTTACCGGAGACATCGTTGTCGGCGTGGTTGACGGAGGCATTGACTATAATCATGAAGACCTCAAGGCCAATATGTGGAAGAATCCTGATAAGACCGGTGACAATGCATACGGCTACAATTTCGCGTCTTCCAGCTACAATATCCACGCGGAGGACCATGGTACGCATGTGGCCGGTACGATTTCCGCTGTGAACAACAATGGAAAGGGCGTCTGCGGTGTGGCTGGAGGCAATTCTAAAAAAGGTGTGAAAGGCGCCAAGTTGATGTCCTGCCAGATATTCGACGGAGAAAAGCAGGGCTCGGCAACGGAAGCCATAAAGTGGAGCGCAGACCATGGCGCTGTCATATCGCAGAACAGTTGGGGATATACGGAGGTGACTACCGCTCCTTCTTCACTGAAGAGCGCGGTGGACTATTTCGTAAAGAATGCCGGCTGTGACAAGAACGGAAAACAGAGGTCGGACTCCCCGATGAAGGGCGGCATTGTCATATTTGCGGCAGGTAATGACAGTAAGAATACATCAAGTTCCGATTACGACGGGATGGTGAGCGTCACATCAGTAGGCGCTGACTATAAACGTGCATATTACACGAATTACGGCTCATGGTGCGATGTGGCGGCTCCGGGCGGAGATGTCAAGAAAGGAAATCAGGTCCTGAGCACATTGCCGGGAAACAAATACGGCAAGATGCAGGGAACATCCATGGCCTGTCCGCACGTGTCAGGCATTGCCGCGCTGATACTTGCACGTTACGGCGGACAGGGATATACGCCGGATGCCCTCAGGAAGAGGCTGGAGGAATCCGTGACTGACATCAGTGCCCAGAACGCGGGTTATTATCTCGGAAAAGGTCTTGTCAATGCTTATAAGGCAGTTGCCGGCAGCGGCGGTGTGGCTCCTGAGATGCCTACCGGACTCTCTGTCAGCACCCAGTCGAACAATATCAAGTTCAGTGTCGCTGTCCCTGAAGATGCGGATGACGGCAAGCCGAGCGCGATATTCATCTACTACTCCAAGACCAATTTCACATCGACCAAGAACGTCATGTTCGGTATGTTCTATGTTGAGAACCAGAAAGTGGGCGAAGTGCTGAGCGGCTCGATTACCGGTGCTGAATTCAATACGGATTATTATGTGGCGGCCCAGGCAGTGGACTTGGCCGGAAACAAGTCAGCATTGACCGAAAGAGTGAAAGTATCTACAGGCGGAAACAATGCTCCGGTTATCAAGGCATTGTCTCCGGTGGAGTTTACTCTCAAGCCTCACGAAACGGTGACGGCATCCTTTGAAATCGAGGAACCGGACGGACATTTCTACAACATTGACCTGAATCCGGGTTCTGCAGGTGCTGTCCTCGACACATTGACAAGAGAAAATCCGAAGGTGAGAATCTCGGGTCCGAATACGCCTTCAGGCACATATACGGCAGAGATGACAGTTACTGATTATTATGGACTGGCAGCTGCGGCTAAGGTGAAATATACCGTATTGGAAAATCATAAACCGGTGCAGGTCAAGGAGATGGAGAACCGTTTCTATACTTCCAAGTCTTCCGGCACTGAAGAAGTCGATGTGGCGGACTATTTCTATGACGAGGATGGTGAGGACCTTACCTACAAATTCGAGTTCTCCAATCCGGATGTGGCCAATATGACCTATTCCGACAGAAGATTCCTGATTACCACGATGAATTACGGCACGTCTGAAATTACGGTAACGGGAACGGATGTGCGTGGAGAATCCGTGTCTGCTTCGTTCAAAGTGATGGTCACGGACGGTTCCAAGGAGCTGACCTGCTACCCTAATCCGGTGAAGAATGTGCTGAACCTGAGACTCGGCAAGGAGAGCAACTCCGTTTCTGTCAAGGTGATAGCTGCCTCAGGTGCCGTGTTCTTCAAGGGCGATTTCACTGGCGTGACGCCATTCGAGCCGGTCAAGGTGGACATGTCCGCCGCTTCAGCCGGAGCATATACCGTAGTGGTGAATGCGGACGGTAAGGAGATCAAGTCCAACATCGTAAAACTCTGACTGTTATGAGAAAAGTATTGACTATAATAATGTTTTTTGCCGCAGTGGCTTCATCGGCCCAGACCTTGCCTTCGCTGCTTGTCCCGTCTGATGCGGCCGGGCTTGGAACTGCCTCTGCCAATGTGGCTGCGACTCCGACTGCCTATCAGGTGGAAAACAATGTTGCAGGCATGTCGTTCAGTCCGTCCCGATTTTCCGCAGGCGTATCCTATGGGATGTGGCAGCCGACCTATGCTTCCGACAAGGTCATCAGTGCAGGTGCGATGTGGCGCAGCGAGAAAAGGCTGGCTATAGGCTTGTCATTCAAGTACTTCGCTCAGCCGTTATACGATATCACCACGGAAAGCGGCAATGCCTCCCGTGAAGGCTCCTACACTCCGAAAGAGTTCAATGCCGCAGTGGGCGTCTCTTACAGAATCGTGGATTTCCTGTCGCTCGGACTGTCTGCGAGATTGACCAAGTCGGACATTGCACCGGAGGCTTCGTCCAATGTTTTCGGCGTGGATGCAGGCGTGTTTTTCCAGAAGCACAATATCCGTGCGGGCATTTCGGCCAATAACCTCGGCAGCAAGGTGAAATATGGCGAAAACACCTACTCCCAGCCGTCTCTCGTGAAGGCAGGAGCAGGATACACGATAGGCTTGGGGACTTCTTCGATTGCTGTCAATGCAGAGGCTGACGTCCTCTTCTCAGGTGGCTTCATGGCAGGGCTGGGCGCGGAGTATTCCTTCGATGAGATGGTGTTCGTGCGTGCAGGATACCACTATGGAGATGACAAGAAAGCGATTCCGAGTTACGGTTCACTCGGCGCAGGCGTGAAGTTCTTCGGCGTGCGTCTGGATGTGGCTTATCTTGTGGGTTCCCAGGTGCTGAAAAACAGTTTGGGAGTCACATTGGGATATTCATTCTGATAATTTTGTCGGGCCATATTTTTTAGATAACTTTATGGGCTGAAAAAATCGACCCGATATATGTGTATGAAACATATTCAACTGATGTCATTGGCCTTGGGCATCGCCTTTCTGGAGGCTTCGTGCGCCAAGGTCAATGATGGTGTATCTGCGGGCAATGCTGAGGATGCATTGAAGATCATAAACACAAAATCCCCCGGCTCTACCGGGAATAATCTGTTGGTAAAGTTCTCCACGCTTCCGTCCGAAACCGAGGTGGCGGAGATGATGGAGAGTGGAGTCGTGGCATTGACGCCTGTCTTTCACAGCAATCCCTCACGAAAGGATCTGGAAAAGAAGTTCGGTCTGGACAGATGGTACGAGGTCTCGTATCAGAGCGGGACTGCCATGGATGAAGGCGTGAAACTTCTGGCCGCGTCAGAGTTGGTGCAGACAGTCCAGTACAGCATCACCTATAAGAAATCCTCTGACTGTAAGGCGTTTCCGTACTTCATTCAGCAGGAGAAGGTCCTGATGGCCGCTTCCGGCAAGTTCAATGACCCTGCCCTGAAGGACCAGTGGAACTACAAGAATACAGGCGACAAGAACATTGCCACTGCCGCTTACGCGGGGGCTGATATCAATGTGGAGAATGTCTGGAAAGAGATAACTGCCGGTGACCCGTCCATTATTGTGGCCGTGGTCGATGAAGGTGTGAAATACACTCATCCGGACCTTGCGGCCAACATGTGGACCAACCCGAAGGAGAGCGCGAACGGCAATGACGATGACGGCAATGGCTATATAGATGATATTCACGGATTCAACTTCGTGAAAAACGGACCGATATCGTGGGCGTCGGAGCAGGATTCCGGACACGGAACACATTGTGCCGGGATCGTGGCGGCAGTAAACAACAATGCTGAAGGCATCTGCGGTGTGGCAGGCGGAAGCGGAAACGGTGACGGCGTGCGCATCATGTCCTGTCAGATATTCGACAACAACACCGGCGGAACCTCCCAGATGGTCGCAAACGCCATCAAGTACGCAGCCGACAACGGAGCGTCCATAATATCCTGCTCCTTCGGCTATCCGTCAGGCCGGTTCAAGTCGGATGCGGCATACAAAACCGGAAACGGGGGAAGCAATGCCCTCGAATATGACGCCATACGCTATTTCGAGGCAGCGTCCAACAACCCTGTCATCGACGGGAACATAGCGATTTTCGCATCAGGCAATGACTCGCAGGGCTATGCGGCCTATCCTGGCGCATTGACAGACATAATAAGCGTCTCGGCATTTGCACCGGACTTCCTTCCGGCTAACTATACGAACTACGGCCCCGGATGCAATATCTCGGCCCCGGGCGGAGAGCAAGGCCTGGCGCCCTACACATCATACAAGGCGATGATACTGTCCACCGTGCCTTCCGAACTGTTCGACGGAGCGGATTACGCATTTATGTACGGAACATCGATGGCATGTCCGCACGTGAGCGGCGTAGTGGCATTGGGCCTGTCCTATGCCAAGAAGCTCGGCCGGAAATTCACATTGCCGGAATTCAAGAGCCTGCTGCTGTCCTCGGTCCAGGATATCGACTCGCGCCTTACCGCGGCATCCAAGGAATATGTGGCAGGAGCTGGCATCAGCAGCGTCTCGATGATTACGTACAAGGGGAAAATGGGTACCGGAGCGGTGGATGCATGGAAACTGATGATGAATATCGAGGGCACTCCTTGCATTGACGCAGTAGTCGGGAAAAACCAGGCATTGGACCTCTCGCCATATTTCGGCGGCGGCTCCAAGTCATTGAAATACTTGTCGGTAGAAGTCTCTACCGAAGACAAAATGGCATTGGGCCTCCAGAAAAATCCTTATATCGAGCAGGGAAAACTATGGATGCATCCGACCAGATGCGGCTCCTGCAGGATCCGGATCAATGCAGTGGGTGGCGGACCCGCCATCGGAACGGACGACGCCATCGGAGGAATGTCCATGAACCGGGAAGTTTCCGTGATT
>UMHZ01070197.1_pt1 | contig 16362 bp, 10 predicted proteins | sample 1965671 | NCBI WGS metagenome assembly UMHZ01 (sample SAMEA4836111, study PRJEB28245) | human gut metagenome | biome: gut microbiome; material: fecal sample | place: Denmark | collected 2008 | reverse complement strand
CTTTGATCTGTGTCGGGCAGCCATCCACATTGGGACAGAAGAACTTGGCCTGTTCCTCCTCTCTTACGAGCGGGGTGCCGCAGTCAGGACAGACAGTAGGGAAATCAGGTTTTCTGACATCGGAACCTCTCTTGGAGAGTTCCACGCCAGTAATTTTAGGGATAATCTCCCCACCTTTCTCCACATAGACATAGTCACCGATGCGGATATCCATCTGCGCCATCATGTCTGCGTTGTTCAATGTCGCACGCTTGACCACCGTTCCGGAAAGCTGTACAGGATCAAGATTGGCAACCGGCGTTACCGCTCCAGTTCTACCGACCTGATAATCAATGGAAAGGACTCGAGTCAATGCCTGTTCCGCCTTGAATTTATATGCCACTGCCCAACGCGGGAACTTCGCCGTATAGCCAAGTTCAGTCTGAATCTGAAGTTCATTGATCTTTATGACAATGCCGTCTGTCGCGTACGGGAGGAATTTACGCTCCTTGTCCCAGTAGTTTATATAGTCCTCTATCTCATTGATATTGTGGCAGATCTTGCGTTTGTCAGATACCGGAAGCCCCCAAGACGCTGCTGCACTCAAGGCTTCGTCGTGTGTCGCGAAATTCACATTAGGGCTCGGTATATGATATAATGTACACCACAGTCCGCGTTTTCCGACTTCTTCAGGATCAAGCAGTTTGAGTGAGCCGGACGCAGCATTTCTCGGGTTTGCGAAAGGCTGGTCCTCATTGCGCAGCCTCTCAGCATTGAGTTCGTCGAACGCCTTGTATGGCATCAGGATCTCGCCTCTGATTTCAAACTCTTCAGGATATCCGCTTCCGTGAAGCCTGACCGGTATATTGCTGATATGCCGCACGTTGTCCGTGACATCATCACCTATGACACCGTCTCCTCGGGTAAGAGCGCGCAGAAGTTTTCCGTTCCTATAGGTCAGACAGATGGCCGTTCCGTCAAATTTCAGCTCACAAGAATACGTAAAAGGCTTTCCGATGGACTTGGTGGCCCTTGCAGTGAACTCCTCCACTTCACCTATACTATAAGTGTTGCCAAGTGAAAGCATTGGATACTTATGGGGGTACTGGGCAAACTCCCTCTTTGCCGTCACAAGCGTATTGCCCTGTTCATCACTGTTTTCCAGATCACTTCCGACCTTTCGGGTAGGGGAATCCGGCGTGATGAACTCCGGGAACTGCTCCTCCAGGTCAGCCAATTCATACATGAGATGGTCATACTCATAGTCACTTATGACCGGAGCATTGTCCACATAGTATTTTCGGCTGTTCTCCCAGAGTATCTTCCGCAGCTCTATGATTCTTTTTTCTGCTTGTGAGCGATCCATCGTTATAAAATTATCATAAGTTACAAATTTAGCCATTTTTTTGTGGAAATTTGGCTGAAAAGTAATAATTTTGCACCGCGGAAAAGTAGAATATCAAGATATTATAAAATAAATTTCTATTTGATTATGAAAGATTCAATCATCATCTTGTGCGGTGGCGGTCCTGCCCCGGGAATGAACTCTGTTTCAATGAGTGTTGCAAAGACTTTCCTCTCAAAGGGTTACAGAGTAATCGGCCTTCACGGCGGTTATTCAGGTCTGTTCTGCAAGAACGCACGCACAGAGGACTTGGACTTCTTCAAGGCTGACCGTTACTTCAACAGAGGCGGTTCTTATCTTGAGATGAGCCGTTTCAAGCCGACAGACGAAGACTTCGAGAAGAACTTCAACCTCGACCTTTTCAAGGACAACAATATCAAACTTCTCGTTACCATTGGTGGCGACGATACAGCATCTACTGCAAACAGGATTTCCAAATTCCTCGCAGCCAAGAACTATCCGATTGCAAACATCCATTGTCCTAAGACCATTGACAATGACCTTCCTCTTCCTGCAAACGCTCCTACTTTCGGATACAACTCCGCAAAGAATGAGGGTGCGCACATTGCAAGAACCATCTACGAGGATGCACGCACATCAGGAAACTGGCTTGTGATTTCAGCAATGGGCCGTACTTGCGGCAGCCTTGCGCTCGGTATCGGCGAGGCGACACATTGCCCTATGACCATCATCCCTGAGATGTTCAACAAGACCCAGATGACTCTCGACAAGATCATCCGTCTTTCCATCTCCGCTATCCTCAAGAGAAAGATCATGGGTGTCAACTACGGTACAGTAGTGGCTGCCGAGGGTCTTTTCCACAATGACGAGGTGGCTAAAGAGGCTGCTGAGGCTGGCGTACACTTCACATACGACGAGCACGGCCATCCGGAACTCGGCAAGATCTCCAAGGCTGTCCTTTTCAACGAGCTTCTCGAGAAAGAGTTCAAGAAACTCGGCCTCAAGGTAAAGAGTCGTCCGGTGGAAATCGGTTACGATGTACGTTGCCAGGACCCTGTTGCTTATGACCTTACATACTGCACAGAGCTTGCTATGGGCGTTTACCAGCTGTTCAGCGAAGGCAAGACAGGCTGCATGGTATATGTTGATTCTTATGGCAATGTTTCTCCGCTCTACCTTGCTGATCTCCAGGATCCTAAGACAGGCAAGATTCCTCCGAGAATCGTGGACATCAATGCAGGTACAGCCCAGAACTACTACAAATATATCGCCCACTATGTAACACCAGAGGATTACGAGGCCGTAAAAGCTATCGGTATCGCAGATCCTTCAGTTTACGACTTCAAGAAGATTCTCGAGTGGTAATTCCATATCGGACAATATCATAATCCGTGGACAGCCGCATGGCTCCCCCACGGATTTTTTTATTCCACAAGCCTCGCTCATTCTGTTTTTTTGTAATCACAAGAAATTCACTAATTTTGCGGAGTCGCCACACATCAAGATGAATATTTCATTGATTATGCTGATACCTCTGCTGCCGATGATCATATCTGATTATCGTGACAGGACTGTACATGTTCTGTGGCTCGCTGTCTTCGGGGCTGCTGCAGTCTTGTCTGCATGTTTTTGCATGGGATGGAAAATATTAATATTCAATATACTATTAAACTCATCAGTCCTACTGCTTATGGCACTTTTCCTAGCCTTGTATTTCAAGCTGCGGAAGAAAAAACTATCTGGAATGATTGGGGAAGGGGACTGCGTATTCCTGTTTCTGCTTGCACCTTACTTTCAGCTGCATAACTATCTCATGTTTCTGGTAGTTTCATCTTGTGCAGCTCTTGTATCTTGGCTTTTGGTTTTCAGAAGAGACGGTAGCATTCCACTGATTTCAGTATACGGTATATGTCTGATTCTTGACATGATTTATCATGCATTTGTCCTGGGATAGAAACCTATAAGAACCTTGCGCAGGTAGATGTTTAGATTTGTATCATGCTCTGCAAGACCTAGCTTTCTACGGATAGGCATGCTGCAGTCTATGTAATGACGGGCATTTTTAGTATAATATTTTAGCCCTTTTCCAGAAAGTCCCATGCAATACATGCAACATATAGTAACCTCGTCTTCATTCAGGCCCTTTTCTTCAAGATATTCAATGAATTTCGGATATAGCAACTTAAAATATAACTTCGATGATTTTAGGAGATCATCTTTGTTTTCTGTTGCTTTCTTTATTGCATTGGCTGCCTTTACTCCTATGTCGTCACCTTGATTATTCACGTAGCCTGCAATAACGGAATTGAGCAGTTTCAGCCGTTCTCTAATCACTTCGGAACCGATAAGGCTGCTGCCATCCATTCTGGAAATAGCCATTTCAAGTTCTGTTTTCTCAGAGCATAATGCGTCATATTGATTTAGAAGTTCAGCCTTTTCCATCTGTCTCAGTTTCGCTATTCTCCGGAAATGAACTATAACAGCAAGCAAACAAATCACTATGACAACAGATAATAAAATGATTCCGATTGCCTTTATCTCTTTATTCCGAAGAAGGACTGCGTTTTCATAGCGCTCCTTAAGATACTTCGTATCATGACTGTAAATTGCCATACTCAATGAATCCGACAGATAGCTATATTTTGTATGGTTACAATATGCCTGCTCAAATTCTCTCAATGCAGCATATGCTTCAGAACGTAAGCTATAATATGAAGCATCATCTTTGTATTTTGGTGAACACTTCAGTAGGGTATCAAGCGCATCTATGGCTTCTTCGTTTCTGCCGAGCGCGATATAGCAATTTGCCATTTGTTTCCAGTTGATATCCTCATTTGGACAGAAATTTAAATATGCGTTCAAGTCAGAGGTTATGTCATCCTTGCAATAGTATCTGTCATAAACAAGCAGACTTTCGTAATACTCTAATTTCAAGTCTGCATTCAAGGTGTTTAGTTTTTCACCGATAAGATTAAGATATTTCTTTACCGAATCAGGTTCATCCGCGCGGTTAAAACAGTCTGACAGCCTAAGTTCTGCACGAAGAATACGGTCGCCGTCTTGTGCAAGTTTATATTGCTCCAAAGCTTTTTTGGCATACTCCAGACTTTTCCGGTTATCAATCATCATATAATATATGGCAGAACAAGCAGCATAGAGCCTGCCAATAGATATATGATCCCTGGCTTTAGGCACCTGATGTTCTGCTCTTACCAGATATTCCATTTCAGTCTCTCTTTCTCCTCTATTACCAAACACTAAAGCATGGAAATAATAAGCCTTAAGTTTTTCATCAGCAGAGCCATATTTCAGGTAATATTCCAGAGCGACTGAGGTAAGCGAGTCTGAAGTATAATCAATATAAGCGCGGTCCATCGCCATTGACATAAGCAGGGAATATCTCGCTTTTTCAGATTGCGAGGTCAAGTGATGTCTTATATTGTTAAGTCTTTCGATGGCCAGTTCGGGTTCTTTGTCTAAAATCAGTGATATTTCATCTAATTTTGACAGGTTCCTATCACATCCAATAGCGCAGACCAATGTTAGTATTAAAGACAACTTAAAGAGGTACTTCATAAGAAATCAGGAATTGCGATGCTGGCAAAGGTAGGTAATGTGAGGTTATATACCAAAACATTTCAAGGAATTATGTATCGCAGGAGAAATCTCCTCTAAGACCTATGCTAATTTGTCATGTAAAACTTTTTCACGATGATTTACTGAAAAATTTCGCCCCCCCCCTATGATAATATATTGATTTATAGGTTTTTATAAACAAGACTGTAAAACTTTTATTTTTTCAGTAAAACTTCATCCGTGCTAAATTTGCCATTGTAAAACCAATAAAATTTTAATAACACCAATGAACAAATTTATTTCATTCTTTGCCGTTACGAGCATCATCTTCATGTTTAACGTTAACAAGTCTGATGCAATAGAATTTGAATCGAAAGATTATCCAACATCTTCAAAAGACTCACCGAAAAAGAACCAGAAAGAAATTCCTTTAAACAAAGACAAGGGACGTAGCGAGAAACGCGATCGGAACTTCGGCGCAGATGTGTCTGCCTATGTCTCTTCACAAACATAGACACTAGATGTTTATTTGTATGATACTGGCGAGACTAACATCTATATTGTGAACTCCAAAAATGAGTTGGTCTCTGAAGATACATATCATTCTGACTATTTCCCCGTAGCAAGGATTAGTCTCCCTGAGATTGGAGGAAAATATTGGGTCATCATAAACTCTGAATATATCTATGCGGAAGGTTTATTTACAAAATAGTTTTATTTTTATGAAAAAAGCAGTAATTTCGATGCTCCTGCTGTCCACGATTGTCCTGGCGTACGGAAGAAAACTTCATTTGCGGTTCAGCTATGATGCTGCAGGTAACAGAATCGAACGAAAGGTTGACACTACAGATATTCGATCAGATATAGACACATTAAAAATACTCTATTAGCTAGTGGTTTATAATACATAGAACTGATAACAGATGAACAATATAGTAACTATTCAGCTGTCTATACTGATGACATTCTTTACTGGTGGAGTAACAGCCTTTGCAGATGTTGCACCTAGAGATAGTCTTGTAACATTTGACAGCGAGGGTAATGAGACCATCGAATATGTTTACCCGAAAAAAGAGCCGGTTATTGCTTCGGGTTCACATGCAGTCGCTTTTCAAGCGAGAACTCTAGATAAAGTCTATACTGAAGAGGCCGTTCTGTCAAAACAGCAGATGCTGTGCCAGTCTTCTGCACGCACTAGAGAGACCGTTAAACAGAATATCAAGTCAGGAAATTTGCCTGTAGCCAGCATCCCATGTCAAGAAGGGATGACTCCGAGTGGTGCCAGGACATATACTATCCCTATCAGTGTCGCATCTGGCTACCGTCTGGCACCGCAGCTGAATCTTTCATATAATAGCCAGACTGGAGTCGGGACTGCCGGATATGGATGGAATCTAGCCGGAATTCCGTCTATAACAATACGAAACAAGAACTTGTTTTATGACGACATCATTGAGGCAGCAAAGTATGTAGCAAGAGATGGTGTATATAGCCTGGATGGTATGCCCCTGCTGTCATGTGACATGGGTATCTCCGGATATTCACTTAAGACTTCTCAAGGTAACATACTTGTAGGCAGACATTCAAATGCAGTAGGAATGACCGCATATTTTACGGCATTGTACCCTGACGGAAGCAAAGCGACATTCGGATATACGAACAACACGCAACCAAGGATAAGCTATCCGCTGACAAAACTGGAAGACAGGTTCGGAAACAAGATAGAATTTGAATATGAATTAGAGAATAGCTACTATTATCTGAAGTCGGTTCGTTATGGAAAAGATGCCGTGATAGCCATTGAATACGAGCCATTGAAATCCTATAGAAGTAGTGCATATTATGCCGGACAGAATACCTTTCTCTGCAAAGAACTGAAAAACATAACATCTTCTGACGGAAAGACTGTTGCTTATAAATATGAACTGACGCATCAGGACATGAGTGGAGTTTCAATGCTGACTAAACTAGGCTGTGTGATCAATGGCACAGAGATTCCTTCTCTCTTCTTTTCGTATGGAGAAAATGAGAACACCTATACCGATGGCTTTACTCTGACCGATGACATCTATCTGATGAAATATTTCAAGAAGGAAAACGGCAATGATGAAATCACCTATGTCAGAGGGAAATTCATATCCGGACGATATGATGACGGCGTAATCATGCTGCCGTCAAGAGCTACTTATGCACTGCTGGGCAAGAAGTTTTTTTTCAGCGGATGGCATAGATGGTACGGGACAGCGTATGCTGAAGACCAGGAAATACTATGCTATCCGAGAGTTGAACTTGGTGCAGAGCCGGAAATCATTACTACAGAAGCCGGATTCCAGCTATTGGAAGCGATTGATGTAAATAATGATGGCGTCGATGAACTGGTTAAGCTTAACTACACCGGAGCCGACAAGAGCAGTACGTCTTATAAACTGACCATTTACTCATTTGACAAATCAACCTATAAAATTAATATTAACAGGACTATTGAATTTACTATTGCAGACCAGAACAGTAACAAGAAATATAACAGCCCAGCCAGAAGCTGGTTCCGGTTCGGAAATTTCGGAGGTGATGGAAACATGAAGCTTCTTGTCATGTCCGAGAAAAATTCCAGATTCGCACTTGTTGATTTGACTTCAGGGACAAAACTTAGCGAGACATCTCTATATTCCATGGGTGAAGATGAGGAGAACCTGACTTTGGCTATGGATTTTGAAAATGACGGTAAGACAGACCTGTGCCATATAACGGACGAGGGGATGGATGTCTATACTCTTTCAACCACTGCATCTAAAGAGTTTACGAAACGTACAACATATACAGGTGTCAGCAAAAACTCATTATATAAGGAGTCTAACATAGGGGGCATCGTTACGGATAATCCAGAGTCCCGACTATATTGTGCAGATATGAATGGTGACGGCTACACAGATTTAGTCGCTGTTCCTGACGCATATAAGGATGACAAGGATGTGGAACATAAATATGCATCCATCCATATTGCTCTCTTTACTGGGAATGGTTTTGTCCAGCACTCCAATGTCTTGGACACGAGGGGAACAGATGATGTCATTCTGCTGTTTGATGTGAATAAGGATGGATTGCCAGAATTGCTGCATCTTAAAGATCAGTCTTCAGGATCACAGGCTGACTTGTTCAAAAATGAAGATGGACAGCTTGCCAGATTCTCGTATTATGTAGGAATGAAACTTGCCGATAATGCCGACCTGGTCCCATGCAATGTCTCCAGTTTCTCTGACATGAGTGACATTCTGGTGGTGTCCGGTGCCTACATAAAGAAATATGCATATAATATAAATTGCAGGAAAAATCGTCTGCTGACTCAATTCTCCGATGGCTATGGTAATACCCAATACAACAGCTACTCGGATGTTTCATTATCCGGGGGTGCATATCTGCCATATCCTTCAGGGAACTACAGCAATTCTAAAGGTTTTCTTTGCTACCGTAGTCCTATGCCTGTATTGTTCGGCACAAGAAGTGTTTCCGAGGGAAAAGATTTTATCAATGAGTATTACACCTACTATGACGCAGTGTATAATAACCGAGGTCTCGGTTTCTGTGGATTCAAGCAGATAAGGAAGATTGACTATATCCCCGAAAAGAACGTAACGACAATAACCGTCAATGACCCGGAGAATTTCGGTGTACCGGTCTCCACAGAACAGCAGATATCCGGGAAGTCTATTTTCATGTATTCGTATACATATAATAAAGGCAGTGGTCTAAAGTATATAGAGAATATTCCTATGCTGACGGCATCTATGGAATATGATTATCTTACTGCGCATAGAACTATGTGCAGCTATACCTATGACAACTACGGATTTCCATTGGAACAAACTACAACAGAAGTGACATCCGGAACTCCGGAGCATCCTGTTATGGAACAGATTCAGATAGTATCGGCGAAAACCTACAGCCACAAGAAAGATGCAAGTCTGTACATTCTCGGAAATCTCGTGTCAGAATATGTCAAACGAACTAATACAGAGAAAGAGACAGTCTCAGAAAGAAAAACATCTGTATATGATTCAGATTCTTTTCTGCCGATAGATGTCTGTTCATACATTAATAACAATATTGTATCTGAGGTCAAGGCTGAATATGACAAATATGGAAATCTGATATCAGAAATCACATCGTTATACGGTACCGATGCATTTCTGCAGAAGAACTATGAATATGATTCAGATGGTCGATATCTGATTTCTGCCACTGACGAGTTCGGTCATAAGACCACTTATGAAGAATATAATGTTTTCGGAAATCCATGTAAAATAACAGACCACAAAGGGCGCATCAAATCTGTTGTCTATGACGGGCTTGGAAATGAGACAAATGTGCATTATCCTGATGGTTCTGAAAAGACTACAACATTAAGCTATGGGGGAAACTGGAAGTATTTTGTAGAAACACACTTGACTGGAGCGCCGAAGAGTGTTATCCATTATGATGCTCTTGGCAGAGAGGTTTGCCGTGAACAGGAAAGGTATGACGGCAGCATGCTGTATAGTTATATTCATTATGACGCACAGGGGAGAATAGAGAAAGAATCCTTGCCTGCAAGAGCAGATGGAGCGCCTTTATATACTGTTTACACGTATGATGAATATGGACGTCGGCTATCAGCATCAGAATCTGGAGGAAAGAATACGACATGGAAATATGAAGGAGAACGCACGACGGCAGTTAAAGACGGGATTTCATCAACAGCGGAGACTGGCCTGTCCGATCTTGTGCGTTCCGTTACAGATGCTGGTGGAACTATTTACTACTCATATTATCCTGACGGTAATATAAAGACTGTATCAGCTCCAGGAAATGTCATGACCTCTTTCGAATATGACTCCTACGGCAGACGGACTAAAATTATTGATCCAAGTGCCGGAGTTCAAGCGACATCATTCCTGTATAATACGGATGGCTCGTCATTGACAGTCGAGACGAATCCTAACGGTATGATCAAGACATATCGGGACAAGTATGGACGGATAGTCAAGATTGACCGTCCTGGAGAATATAGTACATCTTATATATATGATTCTGACGGCCTTTTGATAAAAGAAGAGTCCACTAACGGTACGGCTAAATATTACGAATACGATACCTTTGACAGGCTGGTATTTCTGAAAGAAGTCGTTCCTGATGGGAAATGGCTGCAGAAAGAATATACCTATTGCACCGGAGGCGTATTAAGTACGATAAAATATACAAGCCAGAGTGGAGAGATTGCTACAGAAATATATTCTTACAGCCATGGACATAATGTACAGATAGCTCTTACATCAGGGCAGATTGTATGGAAGCTGGAAGCGGAAAATGAACTTGGACAGCCAATAGCGGGAAAAACAGGAAATATGGAGCGTACATATTCTTTTTCTCCGAATGGAATCCCTACAAAGCGGACGATGGGAGATGTGATGGACATGTCCTATGTTTTCAATCCTGAAAATGATAACCTGAATTCCCGGGTGAACAATCTCCATCCGGAAGCACATGAGACATTCTCTTATGATAACCTCGGACGACTTGTCAGGATGAACATGACTTCAGTCAATTACATAGATAAGGGCAATATTGGATTCAAAGGCTCGACTGTCATGTACTATGATGATGCAGAACATCCGTACCAGATGACAGCTATAGACACCGATGAAGAGCCGGCAGACGTCCAGTCCATATCATATACTTGTTATAGACGCCCTTCAAGACTTGAAGAAAACGGAAGAATCGCAGCATTTACTTATAACGGGGACGGAGATAGAGTGAAGATGATTATAGCGAATGGCGTTTCTCAGATACTTGTCAGATACTATATGGGCGGACAGTATGAGTTGGACTTAAAGGGCGGTAAGGAAACCGAGAGGCTATATCTCGGAGGAGATTACTATTCGTCTCCGATGGTATATGTGAAAGAAGGAAAAGGCTCGCAATGGGTACCATATAACATAGGACGGGACTATCTTGGAAGTATAACGCATGTAGCAGATTATGATGGTGCTCTTGTAGCGGAGTACAGCTATGATGCCTGGGGCAGATTGCGTAATCCTGAGACACTTGAAGTCTATGCGAAAGGAGAAGAACCGGCTCTTATTATAGGAGATCGGGGTTATACAGGACATGAGCACCTGATATGTTTTGGACTTATAAACATGAACGCCAGGCTGTACGACCCTGTCACAGGACGTTTCCTCAGTCCGGATCCATACGTCCAGAGACCTGATTTCACCCAGAACTTCAACCGTTACGCCTATGCCCTCAATAATCCGTTGAAATATATGGATCAAGATGGAGAATCAATAACTGCGGCTATACTAATCGGTGCCGCCATTATCGGTGGCGTCATAAATCTGATTTCGAACAGAAAAAGAATTAATGGCTTTTGGCAAGGATTTACCACATTTGCATCAGGCGCATTAGCCGGTGTTGGAGTTGCGGGTGCAGGAATATTTTCTGGTGGATATGGATGGATCGCTCTGGCTGGTGCAGGAGGAGGAGCCTTGACATCATTCAATAATAGCATTGTTGCGCAAACAGGGAAAAATTTTGCTGGATGGTCGGATATAGATTGGAATCAGGTTGGTTCTTCTGTGGCATCAGGATCTCTGGCTGGGGCTGCGTCTGCTGTCGTTGGCAAGGGCGTTGTCCAACTAATGCCACTCTGCATTAATGGAACAGCTTTAAATTCTCCATTCTTAAAAACAGCTATAGCCTCGCCTTTATCTGCAGCGACAGGACATGTTATTGGTGGCACTGTATATGGAATTTGCGATGGTATGAGTCTCAAAAATGCTTTTTATGCTTCATTTAATGGAATTGTTGAGAGCATGTTGCAAGGGTTGACACTCGGAACAATCTCAACAACCTTAACTTGCATGTATTTTGGCATAAATCCTTTGACTGGAACAAAAATGTGGCCCAAAAATTTAGGTTTTTTAAACGAACCATCAGAAAGAATGCTAGAAAAAGGAACAATATTGGACAGATATGGAAAGCCTACTGAAGGTCGTTTCTTATCTCCAGAAGGGACAGATTTTGAAAGCAGGAGTCTTCCTTCCTATATTAAAACAGCAGAATATACTAGATATATGGTAAATAAGCCATTTCCTGTCAGTGAGGGGCAAGCGGCTCCATTTTATTGGTTCAATTCATCTGGTGGTGGGACTCAATATTATCTTAAGAATGACATCAGTTACTATATTGAAAAGGGGTATATAAAAATAATAAAGTAGAATACTATGAGAATTCAAACTTTTTTAAATATTTTACGGAAATGTGATGAGGAAAGCGGTTTAAGGCATAAAGTTTCTTTAGAAAGGGAAATCGCCTTAACGCCAAAACTCCATTTAGAAGCTAAAGAATTAATTGTCTGTTATGATTCTCATCTTCGAAGGCTCGATGATGGCAGATGGGAAACATATTATTATGAGCGTGGAACATGCTATGGACGATTAGAATTTGCTTCAGAGGGGCCAGCCTGCGACGAGTTGTATAATCGTGTATCAAAAGACATTGTCCCTTACACTATTGCAGACAATGGTAATGATGCACTTCATTTGAGTAACTCAGAAACTCTAGCGCTAAATGAACTATTTTCAGACGAGAGAGGTGATTTTTCTTTCGAGGATAAAAAGATAGCATTTATCAATCCATATGGTTCATTAGACAAAAGAAAATACTTTGGTATCTATGATAACGGATTGTATAAATTTGGTATCTATGATAATGGATTGTATAAAAGGTCATTGTATCCTTTAGAGAAAGGGAACCTGTATATATTTGATGCAAAACAAACAGTGCAGTCTGGAGGCTATGATGCTGCAATTGTGTATTGGAATGTGAATATTTTTCGGAAAGAAGACTTGATAGCCTACATTAAAAATCAGAGTCCGGAACTTCTGGATAATATGTATGCAGAAGAACTGAACCATGTCTTTAAATCCGCACGAAATGATTTTTCTTTTGTCGGAAAAAAAATTGCATTCCTGGATTTGTTTAGAAACAGGGGGCGACAAGGATTTTTTGATAAATACTATGGAAGCCACATTTGCGATAGATACCCTTATGGAGATGGTGATTTGTATATCTTTAATAATGACATCCCTGATTTAGATGCTGCAATTGTTTATTGGAGAAGAATGTTATTAAATCCTTCGGACGTAATTGACTTGATACATTTGATATCTTCCTCTCAATAATTTTGTCAAATTCATGGTAAGAATCGATGCCACAACTTCTCCAGGTAAAAATGGACCTAATCATTCTCATTACCATACATTTATTAAATTTAAACCATGAAAATGATACAGATAATAATTGACCAGCAAATTCATACAATCGAGGATTTGTACAAGTTGTTCTCCAAGAAAATGAATGTTGATTATGATTATATTTCTAATCTTGATGCATTCATTGAGACACTCAAAGATCCATATATGATTACTGAACAGATACATGTAATTCATAACACCATTCCAGATTTCGGCGATGCAACAATTCAATATCTGGACATAATGGATGAGGTCGATCTTTACTGGAAAGTGGCTTACAATGAGAATGAGAAAATGGTACAAGTGACTTACAGCGGATCACTTCCAGAAAAAGTGACAGCAATGTTGAACCAATACTATCTTCAAACAGCAAATATAAAGCAGACATATTTCGCTAAAGAGATTTTTCTTGAAAGAAATAAGAACAGCAAAAATGTGCTGAGAATTTATGCTCAAATATCAGGTATAACATCATGGTGTTGGTATGCTTTTGAGACCGAAAATGATAAGATGCGAATTCGAGTAATATCTTTAGGTGACAATTGGATTCTTTATTCGAAAAATGAGCCATTTCATCCTGTAAGTCTCGACAATGAGATTGTCGTGATACAGATAAACGGTAGTGGCAGATTGTCTGTAAATAAGATTGTGGAATTGTCATCACCACTTTTTCAGGCAACATCGCTTAATTCTTATCGGAATGTCGAAAATTTCGAAGTGAAAACACTTAAACATCGAATATAATGAAACTGAAATTAATTCTACTGACTATTTTGCTGATGACATCGGTTAATGTCATAGCACAGGAGCGTACTGATAAATCAGAAAATATCCAGGCAGTGACATGCAGGATGAAGTACCGGCAATACAGACATTACTATCGTGCGAAAGATTATGTGAAGGATTTTGACGACAAATACAGTCCTGTCGGACTCGGTGTGGCATCGTTCTTTATTCCTGGCCTCGGACAAGGAATTGCAGACAAGTGGGGTGCTGCGGCAGGCTTTTTCTTTAGTGATATAGTGCTTACCACAGGTTTTGTGCTGTCCTTCGAATATACATTCGATAGGTATAACAGGCTTACGGATGTCGATGCCACCTATTTGACAGGCATTGCTATAGGAGCCCAGTTACTTTTGAAAACATGGAGTGTGGTGGATGCTGTCCGCACAGCTAAGATAAAGAATCTGTATATCCGGGACATGCGTAAACTGCACAGTGGTCTGGATATAGACATGGCGCCATACTTCACCTATGCACCGTCCTCTGCAACGCCATATCAGCCAGTAGCTGGATTGTCCTTAAAGATGACATTCTGATAGTCTGAAAGCAAATGAGATCTGCTACTTTCAAGAATGAGAGGGCTCGTGAAATGCGGGCTTTCTCCCTTGCCGAACTTCTGGTGGTTCTGGTAATCATGGGAATTCTTGTACTTATCGCACTTCCGAATCTGATGCCCCTCATCTCCAGAGCGAAAAGTACTGAAGCCCAGCAGCAGCTAGTTTTTCTGCACTCGCTGGAACAGACATATTTCTATACATATTCCCGATATACGGATGATTTAGAAGAGATAGGTTTCGAACAGCAGAAACTCGTAACAGATGGAGGCAATGCAAACTATCTGATAGAAGTAACCGATGTCTCAGAATCCGGATTCAAGGCCAGAGCCACATCCGTAGTCGATTTCGATAAGGATGGAGACTATAATACATGGGAAATCGACCAGGATAAGCATCTGGTGGAGATAGTAAAGGATTAATAATCAGGATATGACAGATACTAGAAAAACGGCAACCACTGAAGCTCTTCAAGTCTTCAGCGGAGCGGAAGCTTTGTCATACAGAATGATGCCGCTTACCATCAGGAATGGTAATATTCTGCATTGCGCAGTAGAAAGCGGACGAGATTATTCAGAAGTTATCCGGGAAGTGGAAGTTCTGTTCGGTTACCATGTGGAGATGGAGACTGTAGAACCGAATGAGCTTTCGGCATTGATAACCAGAAACTACAGGACATCAGGTCATGCTTCATCCGGTAGCATTTCCGGCGGAGCCGATATAGTGGAATGTATCGTTTCTGAGGCTTATTCCATGAACTCCAGTGACATTCATTTTGAACCTTCTGAAACCTCCGCTCGTGTCCGTTTCAGAATCGACGGACGGCTTGTAGAGCGTCATATAATTCGGAAAGATGATTATCCCGGAATCGTGAACCGGGTAAAAATCTTGTCAAACCTGGATATCTCCGAGAAGCGGCTTCCGCAAGACGGAAGGATAATGTTCTCAAGAAATGGTGTCAAGTTCGATATAAGAACATCTGTTATGCCTACAGCATTTGGAGAGAAAATGGTTATGAGGCTTCTGGTTCGTGATTCCAGACGATTGGCACTGGATTCTCTAGGTTTCACAGAACGTCAGCTGGCGAACTATAAATCAGCTATATCGCGACCATACGGAATGATACTTATCAGCGGGCCTACCGGTTCTGGAAAGAGCACAACCTTATATGCAACCCTGGAATTACTGAACCGCGATGATAACAATATCCTTACGATTGAGGACCCGGTGGAATACACAGTCGCAGGCGTAAATCAGGTACAACTGAAAGAAGAAATCGGTCTAACATTTCCTGTAGCCCTGCGGTCATTCCTGCGACAGGACCCGGATATAATTATGCTTGGAGAGATACGGGATGAAGATACGGCAGAGATGGCGGTAAGAAGCTCATTGACAGGACACCTGGTACTCTCGACGCTTCATACCAATAGTGCCTGGGGATGTGTAGCAAGAATGATAGATATGGGAGTTCATCCATATATGCTGTCCGAAACGCTTGCAGCTTGTGTGGCGCAGCGCCTTGTACGTCGACTTTGTCCATACTGCAAGAAAGAAGATTCGTCAGAGAAGGTGTCTGCCGGAATTATAACAGGAACGGCCAGGACATACCGCCGATGCGGATGCGAGAAATGCTATTATACAGGATATTCCGGACGCAAGGCTATTTATGAAGTCATTCTGGTGGATGATGAAATTGCAGATGCCATCCGACATGAAGTTTCTAATATTGACGAGCACATGAAATCACGGAATATCATATCCTTGAAAGACTCTGCTACAAATCTGTATCTGGCAGGAGAAACTTCCCTAGAAG
>UMHZ01029560.1_pt1 | contig 16546 bp, 10 predicted proteins | sample 1965671 | NCBI WGS metagenome assembly UMHZ01 (sample SAMEA4836111, study PRJEB28245) | human gut metagenome | biome: gut microbiome; material: fecal sample | place: Denmark | collected 2008 | reverse complement strand
GAGCGCCCGCAATTCTTTTGAACGGAATGAGATTTAATTACGAATCTTTAACTTTATTACGCCTCTTTGGGGCCCACACGCTTAGCCGCCGCCATAATCGCCAGACGACCATGCTCAAAAGTCAAACCGCCCTGGAAGAAAACATTAAACGGCTCACGGCACGGACCATCGGCACTCAGCTCAATAGAAGCGCCCTGTACAAAAGTACCCGCAGCCATAATAATCTCATCCTGATAACCCGGCAGCGGACTCGGAACCGGCTCAACGTGCGCATCAACAGGAGAATTGCCCTGAATAGCAACGCAGAAATCGCACAGACGCTGCTTGCTCTCCAAGGTAATAGCCTGAATAATATCGCTGCGGCGTTCCTCCGGCAGCGGCTTAACATCATAGCCCAGGCCCTTGAAAACAGCAGCCGCAAAAATAGCAGTCTTAACAGCCTGCACCACAATATGCGGAGCCAAGAAAAGTCCCTGATAGAACTCACGCGCGGTATCGCCCAGAGTTGCGCCCATCTCGCCGCCCAGACCGGGAGCAGTAAGACGGTAGGAAGCATTCTCTACCAAATCCGCACGGCCGACAATATAACCGCCGGTAGGAGCCAAGCCGCCGCCCAGATTCTTAATCAGAGAGCCTGCCATCAGATCAGCGCCAACCTCGGTAGGCTCCTGCTTCTCGATAAACTCGCCGTAGCAGTTATCAACAAAGCAGATAACATTCGGGTTAGCTTCCTTAGCAGCACTGCAGATACGGCCGATTTCAGCAACGTCAATAGTCTTACGTTCGCTGCTGTAGCCGCAGGAGCGCTGAATATGAATCATCGTAGTCTTGGCGGTAACAGCGTTTTTTACAGCCTCCAAATCAACATGGTCGCCCTTCATCGGCAGCTCCTTATAGGTTACGCCCAGGTCAACCAAGGAGCCGGGAGTTTTAACCGGAGAGCCGATAATAGTCTGCATAGTGTCATAAGGAGCACCGGTTACGGCAATCAGCTCATCGCCTGCGCGCAGGTTGCCCAACAAAGCAACTGCCAGCGCATGAGTACCGCTGACGAACTGAGAACGCACCAATGCATCCTCGGTTTTGAACAGCTCTGCGTAAATCAGATCCAGAGTATCGCGGCCCACATCACTGTAGCCGTAGCCTGTAGTAGGCTTCAAGTAATAGTCGGAAACCATGTTATTACGGAAAGCCGCAATAACCTTTTCAGTATTGTACAAAGCTGCTGCTTCCAGCTCTGCGGTATGTTTAGCAACCTCAGCTAAGGCTGCCTGCTCTAATGCATTGTAATCAACCAAAATTCTCACCTGATATTTTTATATTTTTCGGCATAAGCCAATTAATCCTAAGCCTTGGCATCTGCAGCAAGATACTTGGCAAACTGCTGTACCTGCTCCGCGTCCAGAAGCACCTTCAGCAGTGTGCCCTCCGCCAGATATTCCTGCTCCAGTACAGTGCCTGCATCATGCAAGCGTCCTACCGCAGCGGAATCGCTGTAAGGCACGAGGAAGCTCTCCTCTACCGCCTTCAGCTTCAGGTTCTCCGCAATCAGCGCCAGCAGGCCGTCAAGATTATAACGTGCCTTGGCGGAAATGCAGATGCTGTTTTCTTCCTTACTCAAACGCTCTGCCAGACCGGAATCTGGCGGCAGCTTATCAATTTTGTTATAAACCGTGATAATTGTCTTATCCTTGGCACCCAGCTCATCCAGAACCTGATAAACAGCAGCAGCCTGCTCCTTATACAGCTCGTGGCTGACATCAATAACGTGCAGCAGCACGTCGGACTGCACAACCTCCTCCAGCGTAGACTGGAAGGCTGCAACCAGCTGATGCGGCAAGCGTTGGATAAAGCCGACAGTATCTGTCAAAATGGCCTGCTGCTTATTCGGCAGATCTAACTGGCGCGTAGTCGGGTCCAGCGTTGCGAAAAGCTGGTCCTGCGCGTAGATATCCGAATTAGTCAGCGTATTCAAAAGCGTGGATTTTCCGGCGTTGGTGTAGCCCACAAGGCTTACCGTAGGCACACTCGCCTTCGCGCGTCCTGCTCGGTGCAGAGTGCGCACACTCTTAACCTTGCCGATGCATTCCTTAATATAAGCAATGCGGTCACGGATGCGACGGCGGTCAACCTCCAGCTTAGTTTCGCCGGGACCGCGGGTACCGATGCCGCCGCCAAGACGCGACAGCGCCAGGCCCTTGCCCATAATACGCGGCAGCGTATATTGCAGCTGCGCCAGCTCAACCTGCAGCTTACCTTCATTAGTATGCGCACGTTGGGCGAAAATATCAAGGATAAGCGCCGTGCGGTCAAGCACACGCACACCCATTGACTGCTCAATATTACGCTGCTGTGCCGGCGAAAGCTCATCGTCAAAAATGCACAGGTCTACGTTCTCCTGCTGCACATAAAGCGCCAGCTCCTGCACCTTGCCGCGGCCGATAAAGAACGCCGGGTCCGGCTTGGGGCGCTTCTGCAGGAATCTTGCCACAACCTCCGCACCGGCAGTATCTGCCAGCTGCTTCAGCTCCTCCAAAGAATCCTCAGCCGTCCAGCCGCTGCTGTTGGGAGCACCATATTCCATGCCCACGATAATCGCACGCTCGGTTCCCTGCGCCAGGCTTGCACTGCCCGTCTGCTTATCAAGGATGCGCTCCACCATCGCCGCCAGATTCGGGAAGAACACTCCCTCCGCCTCCTGCAGCGTCAGCGGTCCGTAGCATTCCACCTGATATTGCTCGTTATCGTCAATACCGGTAATCATGCCGAAGCTCATCTGCGACTGGCTGATATCAGGCGAAGTAACGCCAACAGCAATCATCGCATCAAAACGGTTATTCTTCAGCGCGGAAATATCCACACCGCTGAGCAGCGGATTGCCGTTGGGATGAGTATGCACACAGCGCACACCGCTCAAACGGCTGGCACCACGTCTGCCCTCAACCGGAGGCAGCTCCACACTCTGATCATTGCCCACCGATACGGCAAGCACCTGACCGTTGCGCGCAACGTAAACGCTCACCTCGCGGTTAATAAAATCAGTAACATCCGCCATACGCAAAGCCAGCTCGCTAGTCAGCAGCTGACCGCCCTCCAGACGGATATCATAAAACGTTTTTAATTCTTCAATAACGGAATTACGGATACCCTTCAGGTTGCCGTAAATTTCATTCGCCATGGGTATTCACCTCCAATTGGGGAGTAGCTTAGCAATTTGCTTATTGAAAGGCTCCCCTTGGGGGGAGCTGGCGCCCGTCAGGGCGACTGAGAGGGGCTTGACAGAAACGTTGCTTTAGGCAGAACCCCTCTCCGTCATCGCTGCGCGATGCCACCTCTCCCCTAGGAGAGGCTTTTCTTGCCCTGCCGGCAATTCACCTTGTCTCCCAGAGGAGAGGCTCGGTCGCCTTTACTTTTATTATCTTCTTGCCTTAGCCGGCTCAATATTAACCTTATACCCCTTGATAAAGTTCTTGTTCATCGCACCGATAACCTTTTCGGCTACATCTTCCGGAACTTCAACAAAGGTGAACTTATCATAGATATTGATCAGGCCGATATCACGCGCCGGAATGTCTGCTTCGATAGCAATGGTGCTGACAATATCCTTAACCATAATCTTCTGGCTGCGGCCGATGTTGATGAACAGGCGCACCATGCCGGGACGGCCGCCGGTGTTGCGCAGGTCCTTGGACAGGATATCCTCCTGCGGAGCCTCCAGAGCCTTAATGCCCTCCTGCATCAGCTTCAGAGCTGCGGCAGCAACTTCTTCCGCACTGTAATCATCCAACAGGCTTTCGGCAATCGGCATATAGTCATGATATGCGTTCAGCTCCAGCACAGTCTGCATCTTGCTGATAATTTGGTCGCGCTGACGCTCGATAACGTTAGCAGCAGTCGGCAGCTGACGGCGTTGGATTTTAGTCTTGACGGTACGCTCAATCAGCTTCAGCTGACGGAACTCACGCGGAGTGATGAAGGTCATAGCTACGCCGGTGTTGCCTGCACGACCGGTGCGGCCGATGCGGTGAACGTAGCTTTCCGGATCCTGCGGAATATCAAAGTTGATAACGTGGGTGATGTTGTCAACGTCGATACCGCGGGCAGCAACGTCGGTAGCAATAAGCACATCGACAGCACCCTCGCGGAATTTCTTCATTACGCGGTCACGCTGGTTCTGGCTCAGGTCACCATGCAGGCCCTCAGCCATGTAGCCACGGCTGGAAAGTGCGATAGACAGGTCGTCAACACCCTTTTTGGTACGGCAGAAGATAATCAGCTTGCCGTCGATTTCTGCGTCCAACAGACGGCACAGGCCTTCAATCTTATCCTTGGTTTCGAAATAGTATTGCTCAATCAGAGGCACAGTCAGCTCTTCCTTGGAAATGGTTACATTCTTCGGCGCCTTCATGTACTTCTTGGTCAGGCTCAGAATCGGACGAGGCATGGTTGCGGAGAACAGCAGAGTCTGGCGTTCAACCGGCAGGCTGCGCATAATTTCTTCGATATCATCAACAAAGCCCATATCCAGCATTTCGTCAGCCTCGTCCAGTACCAGGAATTTGATATGGTCCAGACGGATAGTGCCGCGGTTGATATGGTCAATCAAACGGCCCGGGGTACCGATAACAATCTGCACATTGTTGCGCAGCGCACGGATCTGGCGTTCAATCGGCTGGCCGCCGTAAACAGGCAGCGCACGCACGCGGCGGGTACGGCCGATTTTGCCTACTTCTTCCGCAACCTGAATAGCCAGCTCACGGGTCGGAGTCATAATCAGCGCCTGAATATGCTTGAAGTCGGTAATTGCCTGCACCAGAGGAATACCGAAGGCAGCGGTCTTGCCGGTACCGGTCTGTGCCTGGCCGATAACGTCGTTACCTTCGAGCACCAGGGGAATAGTAGCGGCCTGAATTGGAGAAGGCTCTTCGAAGCCCATGTCAGTCAGGGCGGTTACAATTTTTTTGTCCAGCTCTAAGCTGCCGAACATCTCTTTTTGAATGGTCATTAATGTTTATCCTCCGTATTGTTTTTTTCTTCTAATAATTTATCAATAGCCATGGAAATAGCTGTCTGAGCTATTCTCAGCTTATTTTCTGTTCTTGTAGACATAAAACGGTGCTCCTGACAATATACCACGTTGTCAGTGGCAACGGCAATATATACAAGGCCTACCGGTTTGCCCTCGCTGGCTCCCGGTCCGGCGTTGCCCGTAATGCTCACACCATAATCACTGCCCAGCTGCTTGCGTACGCCCAGCGCCATTTCGCAGGCGGTTTCACGGCTGACAGCGCCGTATTTGGCCAGCGTATCTGCCTGCACATTAAGCAGCTTCTGCTTAGCCATGTTAGTGTAGCTGACGATGCTTCCCAGCAGATATTCACTGCTGCCCGGCACATCCGTAACCAGGCTGCTGGCAAGACCGCCGCTGCAGGATTCCGCAAAGGCAATAGTTTTTCCCTGCTTCAGCAGCTCCTGCCCTAAGCAGGCCGCCAGAGTAGCATCATCCACACCGTATATATAATTATCAACGCTCTTGCGTACCTTGGCTTCCATAGCGTCGAGCAGCTTGACTGCCTCTTTATCATTGGCAGCCTTCGCCGTAAGCCTGATGAGAATTTCACCGTAGCGGGCATAAAGCGCAATCGTCGGATTGGTCTGCGCCATAATCAGCTCGTCGAGCTTGGCAGCCACCATAGATTCGCCGATACCGCGCAGATGCAAGGTGCGCGACATGATAATGCCGTGCTTGCTGAAGCGCTGTAGCATTCGCGGCAGCAGCTGCTTTTCGCACACATCCGTAAGCTCGCTCGGAGGTCCGGGCAGCATAATGAAGATTTTGTCCTTATATTCCAGCCACAGTCCGGGAGCGGTACCCACATCGTTCTGCAGTACCTCGGCCCCGATGGGCACATACGCCTGCTTCTCGTTATTTTGCGAAGGGCAAAGTCCCTTCTTGGCAAAATATGCATCTATGCGTCCCCACGTATCCAAATCGAGATAGCCTTCAGTATGACAAACCTCCATCACTATCTCCTTGGTAATATCACCGCGCGTCGGTCCCAGACCGCCGCTGGTAATGATGATATCGGCGCGCTGCATGGCCTGCTCCAGCACTGCGCGCATACGCTCCGGATTATCTCCGACCGTAGTGTGATATAAAACATCAAAGCCTATATTATTCAGCTTGCGGGATAAATACTGCACATTGGTGTTTAAAATTTCACCCAGCAGCAGCTCCGTCCCGGTAGTAATGATTTCAACCTTCATCCTGCTGTCACCCTCTCACCGGTTATTTTGACTCATACAGCAACGTTAAACCAGCTCTGCCACCATTTCATAGGTAAAGCCTTGCAGAATACGCACTCTTACCATCTGGCCTACCTCCAGCTCGGCGGCATTTTCGATAAAGATGTTGCCGTCGATATCAGGTGCCTCGTGATAGGAACGTCCTACCGCAAGAGCGGGGTTTTCTTCATCAAAGCCTTCGACGATAACGTCCAGCTCCTCATCCTCGCGCTCCTGATGGATTTCTTCGGAAATACCTGCCTGCAGCGCCATCAGCTCATGATAGCGGTTTTCCTTAACCTCAGGCTCAATCTGGTTTTCCATAGCGCCGGCCACAGTACCCTCCTCTTGGGAATACTGGAACACGCCTGCGTTTTCAAAGCGCTGCTTTTCAACAAAGTCCATCAGCTCCGCAAAATCCTCGTCGGTTTCACCGGGGAAGCCCACGATGAAGGTAGTGCGGATAGTAATGCCCGGAATACGCTCACGCAGCTTGGCCAGAAGTTCTTCTACCTGCGCACGTGTATCGTAACGGTTCATGCTTTCCAGCAGTCTGTCGCTGGCATGCTGCAGAGGAATATCAATGTACTTGCACACCTTGTCGCATTCGGCGAAGGCTGCAATCAAATCGTCCGTAAAGTTGTTTGGATACAGGTACATAACGCGAATCCACTTAATGCCCTCCAGCTCGTTGAGGTCACGCAGCAGCTGCGGCAAAAGCAGCTTGCCGGTGAGGTCCTCGCCGTAGCGGGTAGTGTCCTGCGCAACTACAATCAGCTCCTTGGTGCCGTGAGCAGCAAGGCTTCTTGCCTCTGCCATAACCTCATCATAAGGACGGCTGGTGTAGGGACCGCGCAGCTGCGGAATAATGCAGTAGGAACAGCAGTTGTCGCAGCCCTCGGCAATTTTCAGATACGCCATGTAATCAGGCGTAGTCAGCATTCTGGGCGGAGTCTGTACATTTTTGCTTTCCAGCTTCTGCAGATGCTTTACGCGCTTGCCTGCCAGCACCTGGTCGATAACCCAGCCGATATCGGTAAAGCTGTCGGTGCCGACGATAGCGTCAACCTCAGGCATGCTTTCGAAAAGCTCGTCTGCATAGCGCTGGCCGAGGCAGCCTGTCATAATCAGATATTTGCAGCTGCCCTCCTCCTTATATTGCGCCATTTGTAAAATTGTGCTGATGGATTCCTCCTTCGCACTTTCGATAAAACCGCAGGTATTAACAATAATCAGTTCGGCATCTGCGGGATCATTGGTAATCTCCAGCTGCTTATCCTTGATAATACCCAGCATAACTTCAGAATCTACCAGATTTTTGGGACAGCCGAGGCTGACCATACCTATTTTCATTCTTTACCTCCAAAACCTGCTGCCCTCACCCAAGCCGTCGGGACAGCAAGCAAGAGCATAAATCATTATAATCTAATTCACTATTCACTGATGACTAATCACCAGCCACTAACAACTATTTACTGAATCTAACCTTACTCAGCCACTTATTTGTCAGGCCATCCTGCTTAACAGGCTCCAGATAACTGCTGTTGAGCCAGATTTTATCGCCATCGGCGGCAGCCTCATCAAAGCCGCGCAGGAACAGAAACAGATAGCCTGTAGCATTTTCCTGTGCTATCGCCTGCACCTGCTCGCTTGTCAAAAGCCATTCCATAACCTTCAGGCCCTGCAAATCATCTGTAGTATTCTTAAACAGGCCTACGCAGAAAAGATTGACCGGCGTACCTTCCTTGGGATAGACAACATAAGCGGGAAATTTATTTTCCAGATATTTAAACACGTAGCTTTGTCTGGTAATAGCCACATCCGCATCACCTACCGCCGCCATGCGCACAGGTGTAAAGGGAAACTTGGAATATTGCCCGATAAAGCGGTTGATATTGCCTAAATACTCCAGCGATTCATCCTCGCCGAAGCGGTCTGCCAGACCTGCCAGAAAGTTTTGCGTGCTGTTGCTGTCGGATAAATTTTCCAGAGCAATGCGCAGCTGTTCTTTCCCTGCCAAATCCTGCCAGCTGCAGATATTTGCCTGGCCGACAGTACGGGCGTACTGCTGGTTGACCAGAAAAACTATCGGATCATAGAAAACGCCGTACCAGCTTAAATCCGCATCACGGAACTTCTGCGGCAGTCTGTCGCCATCGGCAAAGGCCACAGGCTTCAGCCTTCCCTGACGCTTCAGGCCAGCAAGCGTGCGCTGCTCGGCCAGCACAACGTCCGGCAGCTCCCCGCCGGGCTTCAGCTCGTAAATAGCCTTCAGCTGCAGCTTAGCCTTCTGCTCCTTGTTGAAGGCATCCACCAGATTTTCAGTAAATTTATTATCAAGCTCGGAATACAGGATAACGGTTTTTGCCCCTGCGTTCTGTACAGGAGCAGGCTGCTCACCGCAGCCTCCCGTCAGTATTCCGGCCAATATCAGCACTAAAAAGATACAACGGATCATCTCATCCCTCCGTTACTATCTGCGGCGCTTATCCTCACGCCTTTTTCCACCGGCACTGCCTGAAGCGGTACTGCGCGTTGCATTACGCGCTCCAATGCCAGTAGCACTGCGGGTTGCATTACGCGCTCCACTGCCCGTTGCATTACGTTTCGGGCCGCGAGAAGCATCACGCTTCGCGCCACGCACTCCGCCGCGCTGTTCCTGCTCCGTATACAGCAGGCATTTATGTCCGCTGCCCACGAGGTCCATGCGTCCTGCCTTCTGCAGAGCCTCCAGCACCAGCTTGCGGTTACGCGGAGTACGGTACTGCATCAGCGCACGCTGCATTGCCTTATCATGCGGATTGCGGGCCACAAATACGGTTTCGCCGCTTTCCGGGTCGATGCCGGAATAATACATCGCCGTCGCCGCACTGCCGGGAGTAGGAATAAAGTCCTGCACCTGCTCCGGATTGTGCTTGATGTCACGCAAAAACTCTGCCAGCTCAATGGCATTGTTCAGCGTGCAGCCCGGATGGCTGGAAATAAAGTACGGCACCAGATATTGCGGCAGGCCGATTTCTTTATTTTTTTGCGTAAACATGCGCATAAACTTCAGATAAACTTCCTTGCCGGGCTTGCCCATACGCGCCAGAACCTGCGGCGCGATATGCTCGGGCGCTACCTTCAGCAGACCGCTGATGTGATAACGGCACAGCTCGTCCAGAAATTCCTGCTTTTTATCCGCCAGCAGATAATCATAACGGATACCGCTGCGGATAAACACCTTCTTGACTCCCGGTAAAGCACGCAGCTTGCGCAGCAGAGCTATATAATCGCTGTGGTCGGCATCAATATTGGGGCACGGCTTGGGAAACAGGCACTGCCTGTCCTTGCACACGCCGTATTTCAGCTGCTTGGCACAGGAAGGATGGCGGAAGTTGGCCGTAGGGCCGCCGACGTCATGGATATAACCCTTGAAGCCGGGAAGCTTTACCAGCAGCTTTGCTTCACGCAGAATAGATTCATGGCTGCGCGCCTGAATGATACGTCCCTGATGCGCATGAATAGCGCAGAAGGAACAGCTGCCGAAGCAGCCTCTGCTGCTTACCAGGCTGAACTGAACCTCCTCCAGCGCTGCTACGCCGCCCTTGGCGTCGTAGCTCGGGTGCCACTGACGCATATACGGCAAATCGTAGATAGCGTCCATCTCCTCCATCGTCAGCGGGAAGATGTTCGGATTCTGTACGATATATTTCTTCTGTCCCTTTTGGACTACGATTTTGCCATAAAACGGGTCCTGCTCCTTGCTCTGCAGCTTAAAGGCTCTGGCAAATTCCTTGCGGTCGTCCTTGATAGCCTTCCAGCCCGGAAGCTCCACATATTCATCATCGGGCAAACTGTCAGACAGATACGCCGTACCGCGGATATAATGCAAATCCTCAGCGCTGGCACCGCCTGCCAGATAGTCGGCAATTTCCATAATCTGCTTTTCGCCCATGCCGTAAACCAAAAGGTCCGCACCGCTAGACTCCAGAATAGAAGGCAGCAGCTTGTTTTCCCAGTAGTCGAAATGCACAAAACGGCGCAGGCTGGCTTCAATACCGCCGATAATTACAGGCATATCGGGCCATAGCTGCTTGACGAGCTGCGCATAAACGGCCGTAGCATGGTCGGGACGCTGTCCCACTGCACCGCCTGCGGTATATTTGTCGACAGAACGCTCATTTTTGGCTGCCGTATAACGGCACAGCATGGAGTCAAGGTTGCCGCCGGAAATAAGCACGCCCAGTCGCGGCTTGCCCAGCTCTGCCATATATTCTGCTTTATCCCAACGCGGCTGGCACAGCATAGCTACCTTGTAGCCCTGTGCCTCCAGCACACGGCAGATTACTGCCGGACCGAAGGAGGGGTGGTCTACATAGGCATCGCCGCTGATAAACAGAAAGTCAAGCTGCTCCCAGCCACGCTCGGCAATTTCTTGAGCGGAAATCGGTAAAAACTGTTTCATTAAAAACTCCTGAACAAATTATTATTTCTTCTTATCGGCCTTCGCTTCGCCGGCAGCCTGTGGCTGCTGCGGCTCAGCCGGCTTAACCTCAGCCTGCGGCTTCGGTCCTTCTGCCTTCGGCGCAGGTGCGGCTGCAGCCGGCTGCGGTGCTGCTTCCTCTACTGCGGCAGCAGGTGCGGCCTTGGTTTCAGGCTCGGACTTCGGTGCAGCCTCCTCTGCCTTAGCTGCGGCTGCAGGCTGTGCGGGAGCGTTGCGCAGATAGGTCTTGACGGCCACGCCATGCTCGCCCTTCAGGTCAACAGCCTCGCCGTTCACCTTAATGCGTACAACGCCGATGTTGCCGTATTTGATAATCAGCTTATCCTTAGCCTCAAAATGCTTGCTTTCCTTAGCATGCAGAATGCCGGCAAAAAGCTCCTTGCCGTCGGCACTTGCCTCCAGCCAGCAGTCACCCTCGGCCTCCAGGTCAACGGTAACCTTGTCCAGCACTGCGGGTGCTTTAGCTTCGGGCTTAACCTGCTCAGTCTGCTTAGCCTCATCCTTAGGCATATTTTTAAAATAGTTAATCGTAGCGGGAATAGCAAAATAGCCTGCCGTGAGCACCGCTACCGCTGCTAAGCCTGCCAGACACTGCTTCATTGGCAGCTTCGGCAAGCCCGGCATTTCAAAGCGGCCTGTACCGCTGCCGATATCACGCTTATCCTTCAGCTGGATGTTGAGGCGGACCTTTTCCACCTCGCGGATACCCTGGCTGCGTACAGCCTCTGCCGCCATACCGGCAGCACTTGCTTTATATTCATTAACAAGCTCCGGACCGTTCAGTCCCAGATAATTACCGTAGTTACGGATTATTCCCTTCAGGAAAACCTCGCCTGGAGTCTTGTCATATTCGTCATTTTCTACAGCCTGCAGATAACGGCTGCGGATACTGGTAGCCTTTTCGGCATCAGCCAGGGAAATACCCTTGGCCAGTCTTGCTTCTTTCAAAATTGCGCCGACAGTCTTTTCCTTATCATCCATTTCGCCTGCACCTCCGCTTATTCACGGCGCAGGAAGCGTTCCTCTGCTTCCTTACGCGACATTATAACCTCTCGTGGCTTGCTGCCTACGGATTGACCGACAATGCCCAGCTCCTCCATAGTATCTACCAGACGCGCCGCACGCGTATAGCCTATGCGGAAGCGTCGCTGCAGCATGGAGCTTGATGCCTGCCCCATATCCAGCACAAGGCTCAGGGCATCCTCAAAAAGCTCATCCTCTGCAGGCGCATTGGAGCCTGCATCCTCGGCATTATGGCCTTTATTATCACATTCCAGCTCCTGCTCTGTTACTTCTTCGCTGTAATTTACAGGAATGGACTGCTTGATAATGAAATCTACTATTTTATTCAGCTCATCATCGCTGACGAAGGCACCCTGCACACGCACAGGCTTGTTGTAGCCCATGGGGTAAAAGAGCATATCGCCCTTGCCCAGCAGCTTTTCGGCACCGCCCATATCAATAATGGTGCGCGAATCTGTCTGCGAGGATACGGCGAAAGCAATACGTGAAGGAATATTCGCCTTGACGATGCCTGTAATAACATCTACGGACGGACGCTGGGTTGCCAAAATCAGATGGATACCGGCAGCGCGGGCCTTCTGTGCCAGGCGCAGGATAGCATCCTCCACATCAACCTTGGCTACCATCATCAGGTCTGACAACTCGTCGATGATAATTACGATATAGGGCATCTTTTCGTCGGCCTGCGCGTTATAGGTTTTGATGTCACGCACACGGCTGTCGGCAAACGCCTTATAACGGCGCTCCATTTCCGCTACCGCCCAGTGCAGCGCGCTGGCTGCCTTTTTCGGCTCGGTGACAACCGGTGTCAGCAGATGCGGAATACCGTTGTAATTAGACAATTCTACGACCTTAGGGTCGACAAGAATCAGTTTAACCTCGTCCGGTGTAGCACGGTACAAAAGACCGGCGATAATCGTATTGATGCACACCGATTTACCGGAGCCTGTGGAGCCTGCCACCAAAAGATGCGGCATTTTCGCAAGGTCGGCGGAAATAATATCACCGCTGATATCCTTGCCCAAACCGATGCACAGATGCTCCTTGGCATTGCGTACACTGCCTGCCTCCACAACCTCACGGAAGCACACGGGATCGTTCTTCGTGTTCGGCGCTTCGATGCCGATGGCGGATTTGCCGGGAATCGGCGCTTCGATACGCACACCGGGAGCAGCCAGACGCAGGGCAATATCATCCGCAAGGTTCACCACCGAGCTTACCTTCACACCTGCCGCAGGCTCCAGCTCAAAGCGGGTAACAGAAGGTCCGCGTGTTACGGCAACAACTCTGGCACGCACCTTGAAGTCTGCCAAAGTCTGCTCCAGCACCGCACATTGATCCATGATGTCCTTCTGATAGGTGGACGGGTCACTGGCCTTCGGCGTATCGAGAATCTCCAGCGGGGGCAGCTGATAGCTGCTTGCGGCCTGCGCTTCAGGTTCATATGCTGCGGACTGCTGAGCAGGCGCCGCTGCGGCAATTTTATCTGCACTGTCAAAAATCGTTACGGCCGGCTTCTCCGGTTCAGGCTCAGGCTGCGGCTCCGCCTTGGCAGGCTCAGCAAACGCAGGCGCCTGCTCGCGATAGGTATTGCGGATTACGGAAGCAGGACGCTCCGGCTCCGGCTCGGGTTCGGCAGCCGGCGGCTCCGCATCATCCAGAAAGCGGCTGTCCGGCTCGTAATCATCGTCATAATTGATAATCGGTCTTACAATGACCTCGGGCTTGGACTGCTCCCATTCGGGCAGCTGCACCGGGTCACGCTCTATTTCCTCTTTTAAAGGTGATTTTTCGTAAACACTCTTGTTTTTGGTAAAGCCTAAAATGCTTCTGAAGGCACTTTTCTTCTGCACGCCCTCGTTGAAGGCATCAAATTCGGGGCTGGTATAGTTGCTGATAACATTATCCGCGGGAGCGGTATGCTGTTGAGGCGCGGCACTCTTGCGCTTGAACACGGTCCTGGGCACAATCTCGGGACGCACGCGCTCCTCCCTCACCTTGTCATCAGGGCGCACCAGCGTAATTTCGTCGGAGGTCAGGTAATCCTGCCACAGCTCCCACCATTTGCGCAGCGGCAGCACCAGGCCCAGCAGCCACAGCCAGCCTAAGGCAAGAATAATATAAACAGTCACATCACCGGCAAAGGAACGCAGCAGCTTCAGCAAAAGGCCGCCTATAAGACCGCCGCCCTCCGCTATCAGCGAAGGCTCCAGCTCAGAGCCAACAGGCACAAAAACATGATGAGCTGTGCCTGTAAGGCACAGCGTCACCAAAGTAAAAATTAATGTTCTCTTGTTAAAAACACCAAACTGTCCTTTAAGCAAAGCAAAGGACGCAGCAAAGAAAGCCAAAGGCAGCAAAAAGATACCCTTACCCAGCAGATGCTGCTCCACCAGATAAGCATAATGCATTACACCGTCCTCAGCCGTCATAAGAAGAGCGGCTGCAAACAGCAGACCAATAAGCAGGCAGACAACGCCGACAGGGCGCGAGTAGCTTCTATTCTGTTGCTTCCTTCTTCTTTCCTTGCGCAAGATAAGACAACTCCTAAATTTGCAGCTGCCGGCAGTCATCCTTTATCAGCTGACTTCTGACAACCGCTCACCAAAAACTAATCACTAATAACTAATCACTATCCACTAATCACTATCAAATCTCCATGATAATCGGCAGAATCATCGGACGGCGGCGGGTTCTTTCGAACAGGAAGCGTCCCAGAGAATCACGGACAGTGGACTTGATTGCCGACCATTCGGAAACATTGTTTTCCTCGCAGCGATCCAATGCAGCCTGCACCTTATCGCGTGCTTCATCCATCAGGTCCTCGGCCTCGCGCACATAAACAAAGCCGCGGGAAACGATATCCGGACCGGAAACCACATGGCAGGATTCCTTGTCGACGGTTACAACAACAATCATGATACCGTCCTGAGAGAGCTGACGGCGGTCGCGCAGTACGATGTTGCCTACGTCGCCGACACCCAAGCCGTCAACCAGCACCTTGCCTGCAGGCACCTTGCCGTTAATGGTAATGCTGCTCTTGGTCAGCTCGATAACACTGCCGTTTTCACCGATAACAATGTGGTCTGCCGGCATGCCGAGGGATTTCGCCAGATTAGCATGCTTAACCAGGTGACGGTATTCACCATGCACAGGCATGAAGAAACGCGGACGCACCAGATTGTGCATCATCTTGATTTCCTCCTGGCTGGCGTGGCCGGAAACGTGGACGCCGTTGCTCTTTTCATAGATAACGTCCGCACCCAGCTTGTACAGATGGTCGATAGTACGGGAAACAAGCTTTTCGTTGCCCGGAATAGGTGTAGCAGAAATAATTACTGTATCACCGGGCATAATATCAACCTTTTTATGGTCATTCATAGCCATACGAGTGAGCGCGCTCATCGGCTCGCCCTGACTGCCGGTGGTGATAATAACAACCTTTTCCGGCGTATAGTTATGAGTTTCGTCAATATCAATCAGCACACCCTCGGGAACCTTCAGGTAACCAAGCTCCTTGGCGATATTTACAACATTCACCATGCTGCGGCCGATAACTGCTACCTTACGGTCATACTTCACAGCAGTATCAATAACCTGTTGGATACGATGTACGTTAGAGGAGAAGGTTGCTACAATAATACGATGCTTAGCATAGCGGAACTCCTCGTCAAAGGTCTGGCCTACCATTTTTTCGCTGGGAGTGAAGCCCGGGCGCTCGGCGTTGGTGCTGTCTGCCAGCAGGCACAGTACACCGCGGTCGCCGTATTCGGCAAATTTATTGAATTCCATAACCTGTCCGTCAACAGGAGTGTGGTCGATTTTGAAGTCACCGGTGTGGATAATAACACCGATAGGAGTAGTAATCGCGATAGCAACAGCGTCGGGAATGCTGTGGTTTACGCGGATGAAATCGAGCTTAAAGGCACCGGTGTTAATCTTGTCACCGGGTTTTACTACGTGCAGGGTTTCGTTGCCTACACCGTTTTCCTTCAAGCGGCCTTGTAAAATACCCAGAGTAAGTGCGGTACCATAAACGGGACAATCAATTTGTTTCATAACATAGGGCAGCGCACCGATATGGTCCTCGTGACCATGTGTCAGAAAGATACCCTTAATTTTATCTTTATTCTCAACCAAATATGTAATATCGGGAATAACCAAGTCAATGCCGAGCATATCGTCTTCAGGGAACATCAGGCCTGCATCAATCAGGATCATGTCATCCCCGTAACGGAATACCGTCATATTTTTACCAATTTCGCCCAAACCACCAAGCGGGATAATCTGGACCTTATGTTGAAATTTACCCAAAAAAAATACACCTCCATTTTTTATTTTACATTCTTCCGTACAAATGTAGAAATTGAATTTGATACTGTGTCCGCACACATACTCTCTACTTTATTATACACTAAATATGGGCTATTGACAAATAGTGATACATATTTTTTGTGAAAAGTTTGTTGCCAAACGGATGATTTTTTGGCAGAGGAATAGCGCATGCAAAAAAGGGCTGCGGGCAAGGTGCCCCCTGCTCCCTTGACATTCCCTTCCATTTCAAGTACACTTAAACTAAATTCTTCAAAACCGCAAGTAAGCCTATGCATCAAGCTCATTTACCTGCGGACAATTAAATAAGCAGTATATCCTGCAGATGCATCTTTTCTGCAGAAGCTTAAGCAAGGCCATTTATATTTATATGGTACATTAGGTCAGTTTACAAGGAACTACACGCAGACCGTGAAACGG
>UMHZ01016247.1_pt1 | contig 16756 bp, 11 predicted proteins | sample 1965671 | NCBI WGS metagenome assembly UMHZ01 (sample SAMEA4836111, study PRJEB28245) | human gut metagenome | biome: gut microbiome; material: fecal sample | place: Denmark | collected 2008 | reverse complement strand
AAAGAAGAGGTATGCCGGGAAATTGGGACTGGGAAGAAAATACAGGACGCAGGGCGACTGGAGGATGAAAAAATGTGGAAGGTTGACCGGAATTTTCTGGAAAAGGCAGAAGAAGAGGATTTCTGTTTTGTTGAGGGGGAGAATCTGGCTGGATATGAGGGGAAGATTACAGAGATTGTTCTGTATAAATGGAACCGGGATTATCCGGCAGATGTATTTTTTGAGGTAGATTTAAGCAAGTGGAGACTGGAAGAGAGAAAAGATTTTTCCGGTTACTCCCATGAGAAGATTACAAAAGAAATTTACAACAGGCAGGGATTGCTATGAAGAAGAAAATTGGGAAAATGAGAGGTGTGCTGCTTCTGACGTTTGCATTGTTTCTGACAGCGTGTGGCACAGGTGGAGCAGATGCGCAAAGTGCATCATATGGAAACAGTCAGGCAGCAGTAGTTGAAAGGCAGTCGGGTAGCGGAGAAAATGAATCGACAGCAGGTGGCAGCCAGGATCCGGTGAGCGCTACATTGGATAATATTCCGGCATACAGCGGAACACCGTATGTAGTGATTGACGATAATGAACCGGATTTTACCGAAGATGAGCTGACAGATCAGTCTTATGAAAGCTACAGTGATCTGGATGAGCTGGGACGATGCGGCGTTGCCGCGTCCAACATTGGGACAGATCTGATGCCGACCGGGAAAAGAGGAAAGATTGGACAGGTGAAACCGTCCGGGTGGCAGACAATAAAATTTGACAATGTGGATGGAAAATATCTTTACAACCGTTGTCATCTAATAGGCTATCAGCTGACGGCAGAAAATGCAAACGAAAAGAATCTGATTACAGGAACCCGCTATATGAATGTGGATGGGATGCTGCCATTTGAAAATATGGTTGCCGACTACATCAAAGAGACAGATAATCATGTAATGTATCGTGTCACACCGGTATTTGAAGGGGAGAATCTGGTTGCATCCGGAGTTTTAATGGAAGCAGAATCAGTGGAGGATCATGGAGAAGGTGTGAAATTTAATGTGTATGTCTATAATGTACAGCCGGGAATTACGATTGATTATGCAACGGGAAAGGCAGTGCTTTCCGATACGGATGCGTCAGCGGGTACGGGAAAAACCAGTGGAAATACAGAGAAAAAGATGTATGTGTTGAATGAAAATACAAAGAAGTTCCATACGCCGGAGTGCTCAGGAGTAAAAGATATCAAAGAAGGAAATAAAAAAACATTTACAGGTTCAAGAGAAGAACTGACTAAAGAGGGGTATAGCCCGTGTGGGAGATGTAAACCGTAAGAGGAAAATAAAAGAAAAACTGCATATTTTGCAAAAAATATAAAACAAACGGGAGATTTTTAAACAAAATCTCCCGTTTTCTGCTATAATAGAAAACATACTTAATGAATATACATTAGAGGAAATGTGTAAAAGAAAAAGGAGGAACTTTCTCATGAATACTTATCATATGGGAACAAAATGCGTGCAGGGAGGATATACACCTGGAAATGGAGAGCCGAGACAGGTTCCGATCATTCAGTCTACGACATTCAAATACAATACAAGTGAAGATATGGGAAAATTATTTGATCTGGAGGCATCCGGATATTTCTACACCCGTCTGCAGAATCCGACTAACGACCACGTAGCGGCAAAGATCGCGGCGATGGAAGGCGGAACAGCTGCAATGTTGACTTCTTCCGGACAGGCAGCGAATTTCTTTGCTATGTTCAATATCTGTGAAGCAGGAGATCATATTGTGGCTTCCTCTTCGATTTATGGTGGAACCTTCAATCTGATCAGTGTGACAATGAAGAAAATGGGAATTGACGCAACATTTGTTTCTCCGGATGCAACAGAAGAAGAATTAAATGCGGCATTCCAGCCAAATACAAAGCTGATGTTTGGTGAGACGATTGCCAATCCGGCACTTACTGTTCTGGATATTGAGCTTTTTGCAAAGGTTGCGCATGCGCATGGTGTACCGCTGATCGTGGATAATACCTTCCCGACACCGGTCAACTGTCATCCGATCGAATGGGGAGCAGATATTGTGACACATTCGACTACAAAATATATGGATGGACATGGAGCAGCAGTCGGTGGAGCAATCGTAGACAGTGGTAAATTTGACTGGATGGCTCATGCAGATAAATATCCCGGACTTTGCACACCGGATGAAAGCTATCATGGAATTACCTATGCTGAGAAATTCGGAAAAGAAGGCGCATTTATCACAAAATGTACTTCTCAGTTGATGCGTGATCTCGGATCGATCCAGGCACCACAGAATGCATTTATCCTGAATCTCGGACTGGAATCTCTTCATGTGCGTATGCCAAGACACGTGGAGAACGGACAGGCTGTCGCAGAATTTCTGGAGCAGCACCCAAAGGTTGCTTATGTCAATTATCCGGGACTTCCATCTAACAAATACTATGAAAGGGCAAAGAAATACATGCCAGACGGGGGCTGTGGAGTGGTATCTTTCGGATTGAAAGGTGGAAGAGAAGCTGCTTCCGTATTCATGCAGAATCTGAAGCTTGGAGCGATTGAAACCCATGTGGCAGATGCGAGAACCTGTTGCCTGAACCCGGCAACATCCACACATCGCCAGATGAATGATGAGCAGTTAAAAGAAGCAGGAGTTCCAGCAGAACTGATTCGTATCAGTCTGGGACTTGAAGATAAAGAGGATCTGATTGCAGATATTTCTGCGGCACTTGACGCAATTCAATAATCGTGTCACAATGACAGATAAAGAAATCTGATCAGACAGGAGGAAAAGAGTCATGACAAAGAAATCAGAAAGACAACCAATCAAAGCAGAAAATGTAGCGGGTGGCGCAGGCTATATCCTGAAGGAAGAACTGATCAAAGGTGAACAGCTCGGTGCGTACTGCAAGATGTTCAATGAAGTAACGTTAAAACCTGGATGTGAGATCGGATATCATGAGCATCATGGAGAGACTGAGACTTACTATCTGACAAAAGGGGCAGGCATTTACAATGATAATGGCAAAGAATATCCGGTAGAAGTTGGTGATGTGACTTTCTGCGCAGAAGGAAATGGACATGGCATCAAGAATGCAGGGGAAGAAGATCTTGTGTTTGTGGCGCTTATTTTGAAAGAATAGTGTGAAGAGGGACGGATCCCGGCGCAAATGATATTGATCGTCACCTATGAAACTATCACTGGCAGTTTCATACGGATGCATGGCAACTCTGAAGCTTGTACAAAAAAGGGGATGATGTTCGTGTGAACACGGACACCACCCCTATTTTTGTGCGCTCTTAGTCGCAACGATTCAATATCATTTGCGCCGGGATCCTGTGCTGCTCAAAATTTTTAGAAATAAGAGTTGGCGATTTAGTGAATGGTCTTCTTGTGGGGATAGGAAACATTATGCAAAGAAATCCTGTATTCCCTGAAGCAGTCTCTTATTATCTTCCGGAGCCATAATGCAGAACCGGAAGTATTCCCCGCCCAGTTCTTTGAAGCTGGAGCAGTCTCTCACCATCAGACCCTGCTTGATCAGAAATTCAAACACATCCGCAGAAGTAACTCCCTCTTTTTCAATCTTTACCAGTACAAAATTCGCATAAGCAGGATACACAGTCAGCACATTGATTTTGGAAATTTCAGTGCACATTTTGTCTCGCTCGGAGAGGATCAGATCCCGTGTTTTCCGGATATACTCCTGATCCTGGAGCATCTTCTCACCAGCGTAAGCGCCGAGGCTGTTCAGACTCCATGGGTTTTGCATCAGCAGAAGATCCTGAAGAAACTGGCTGTTACTGGTTGCACCGTAGCCGAGGCGGAGACCAGGTGCGGCATAAAATTTGGATACGCCACGGAGAATCATCAGATTATCAAAACTGCTGATCAGAGACATGGAAGAAATTTCATTAATATCCGGTGCAAATTCAACGTAAGTCTCATCGATCATCAAGAAAGAGCCAGCCTCCCGGCAGCAGTCCAGAATGGTCTGGATCTCAGGCATTTTGAGAGCGGACGAAGTCGGGTTGTTCGGGTTACATAATATCACCAGATCATAGCCCTTCCTGATTTCTTCGCAGAAGGCATGGATATCAAGATGGAACTGATCTGACTCTTTTAACAGGTAAGTATGGATGGAACTTCCCACCAGATCCAGTTCACGTCCATACTCGGAATAAGTTGGTCCAAGAACCAGTGTTTTTTGTGGTTTCCGTGTCTGGATCAGGAGAGAGATCAGCTCGGTAGAACCATTTCCGACGATTACATGTTCCGGTAAAATCTGGCAGTAATCGGCAATCACTTTCTTCAAAGTAGTGTAATTTCGGTCCGGATAACTACTGAGAAGATCCAGATGTGCAGCAAGATCTTTTTTCAGGTTTTTGGATAATCCAAGTGGGTTGACATTGGCTCCAAAGCAGACGATCTCGTCCACCGGTACATGATAAAATGCGGCGACAGCAGCGGTGTCACTTCCATGAAACTGCGGTTTTGCTTCCATAAATAGTATTCTCCTTTGTGTATAACAAAAATCTGTGAATTAAAAAAATCGGGTATTCCGCATTGCCTGATATGCAGAATAATGTTATAATTTATTATAATGTCTTTTTGAAAAAATGCAATGCAGAAGTAGGTGGCAAGCTTGAAGAATAAAATAAAAAAATTTTCCAAAGGAGATTTTCGAACTGTTCATCCGGAGATTGTACTGCCGGTAACGAATCTTGAGATGACGATCGGGGAAGGAGAGTCCTGCCAGGGAAGTTTCATTTTGAAGAACAGGAAAGAAGGAGATATCAGAGGACTTGTATATTCTTCTTCTTTTCGTATACATTTAGAAGAACAGGGATTTGAGGGCAACCCGGTGGAGCTCCGTTTTACTTATGATGGAAGCGGACTTGCTCCCGGGCATGTTGAACAGGGAAAGTTTACGATTGTATGTAATGGTGGAGAATTTGAGGTAAACTTTACTGCGATCATTGAAAAACCATCAGTCGAGACTTCCTGTGGAAGAGTACAGAATATCCGTGATTTTAAAAGGCTGGCGATGGAGAACTTTATCGAGGCACACCGTCTTTTCAGATCACGCGATTTTTATGACGTGATAAAGTATGAAGAGCCAAGGATAAAGGCACTTTATGATAATATTAGGAAATGGTCTCTCGGTGAGCAGGCGATGGAAGAATTTCTGGTCGGAATTAAACAGAAAGAATGTATTTTCCTGACAATGGGACGGAATCAGAGAACTTTCCGCAATTTAAAAGAAGCAACCCGTGAGATTATTCATTTTACAAAGAATACTTGGGGATTTATGCCGGTGAAGGTGCATGTGAGCGGTGATTTTATCCAGATTGGAAGGGATAACTTTACAACGGACGATTTTGTGGGAAATCTGTTTGATTTCAGTTATATCATTCATCCGGAAAAGGCTCATGCGGGAAATAATTATGGACAGATTGTTTTTGAAAGTCCGTATGAATCGCTGACCTATGAGGTAATGTTGGCCAATCACAAGGATCATGCAGAGAACAGACGTGTGGCAGATAAGACGATTGCATCAATCATAAAGGATTTCCTTGCGTGTAATGCGGAAGGAAAGGATCTGACAGCCTGGGCGGACGCAACAAGAGAAAAACTGAAGGGACTGGATATATATTCAGAAGACGGAGATGTTTATCCACTGTTTGATGCACATCTTAACCTGCTCTGTAAGGAGCCGGACAAGGCCAGTGGTATTCTGGATGATTACAATTACAGCCGTTTCTCAGTGAATAAGGATTCGGTCATTTCATCGTATTATCTGTATCTGACTGCGCTTTTGAGAAAATCAGGCAGCCAGGTTAACAAAGCAATTGAAGAACTGAATAAGGCATATATGAAAGAACCAACTTCATGGGAGCTTGTGTGTATGCTGATTGACATTGATCCGGAATATAAAAACTACAGCAAAAAATTACAGGTTCTGGAACGCCACTGCAGCAACGGTGCGAACCAGGTAATTCTGTACTGGCAGGCATACCGGTGTTTTCTGGAGAAGCCAACCTGTCTGAAAAAGCTCTCGGCATTTGAAGTACAGATTCTCAATTTTGCGCAGAAGCACGGAGTTCTGACAAAGGAAATTGCGCTTTATATGGCGAACCTTGCATCCCAACAGCGGACTTATGATAAGAATCTGGATGTTGTGATGCAGAAGGTTTATCGGATTTTCCCGGATCCACAGATTCTGACAGCAATTTGTACCCATCTGATCCGTGGCAATCGGACAACACCGGAATGCTTCAAGTGGTATGCCTTGGCAGTAAAAGAAGATCTGAAGATTGCGCAGCTTTTTGAATATTATATGATGACTGTGGATGACAAATATCTGGACAGACAGTTTCCAAAATCCGTATTACTTTACTTCCGGCATGGAAATACACTGGAATATAAAAAAGCAGCGGTGTTGTATGCAAATCTGATTAACTGTGAGGAAGAAAGCAGTGAGCTTTACAGTGCTTACAGAGAGCAGATGGAGCGGTTTGCCTGGATGCAGCTTGAGAATCGAAGGATCAATGATATTCTGCATATTATTTACAAACGCTGCTGTACTGAGCGGGATATGACACCGGAAAGAATACGGGCAGTTTATGATATCTGCCATGCTTATGAGATTAAGACAACGGTAAAGAACATGGCGTTTGTCATGGTGATCGAGCCTGACGGAACGATCAGTCAGAAAGTACAGTACAGTGCGGATGGAGTGATTGTATATTTATACAATAAAGACGCACGGATTGTCTGGGAATCAAAAGACGGCCGCCATTACATTGATTCCATTCCATATGAGACTATGAGGATGTTCTATGAGAACCGGTATATGGAAATCTGCAAAAAATATCAGGAAGAGCATGAGGAAGAGGAACGGAAGAAAGAGAAAAAAGAACTGACCTGGGATATGCTTAGAGAGCACGGGCTGGAGATGGCAGATGAAAAAGAAGTGTTTAAAATGTGCAGTATGCGCCTGCGTGAAGAAGGTACGGAGGAGGATGATTTTCTTCTGGCATTATGCTTTGAACTGTTTCTGAAAGATCAGTATGATAAGCAGACGCTGTCTTATCTTGCTGAGTATTATTGTGGATCGACCCGTAATATGAAGAAACTCTGGCATGTGGCAAGAGATTATGATATTACAACCTACAAGCTTTCAGAAAGAATCATTACGCAGATGCTTTTCTCGGAAACTATGTTTGGTGAGGAAGAAATTTTTGCGGATTATTATGAAGGAAGAACGTATTTCCGTTTAAAGAGAGCATATCTTGCTTATGTTTCAAGAGAATATGTGGTGAACGGACGCCAGGTAAAAGGATGTATTTTTGTAATCATCGCAAATGAATACCGCAAAGAGGAAGATCTTCCGGATATCTGTAAGATCGCCCTGCTAAAATATTATTCCAGCAGGGAAGTGCATCAGGAACTGGAACCGATGCTACGGGAATTCCTGCGCGAAATGTGTGAAAAACAGCTGTATTTTTCTTTCTATTTGAAGTATCCGGAGAACTGGCTCAGAGAAGTGCAGCTTTATGATAAGACGATGATCGAATATCACGCAAAACCTGGAAGCAAAGTGGCAATTTCCTACCAGATACGGAAAGGCGAAAGTGATAATATGAACTATCAGGAAGAAATACTGCTTCCGGCATATGAAGACACTTATATCAAGAGCTTTATTTTGTTTGGTGATGAATCTCTGCGTTATTATTTTACAGAGACGAATAAGGATAAGGTGACGGTTACGGAAAAAAGTGACTATAAGCCGCGTGAGGTGAGACCAATCGGAAAATTTGGAAGACTGAATGATATGACATCACTGAAGAATGAAGCACTGGCAATCGCGATGAAGGAATTTGCAACAGAAAAACAGCTTGCTGAGGATATTTTTGTTGCTTACTAAAGGAGGAAATACTTCATGACACATGGAAGTATTATAGGATATGACATCAATGCAAAGATGTGTCAGATCAGTTATTATAATGAAAAAACACAGGAACCGGAGACGGTGGATACCGGAATTGAAAAAGAGAACAATCAGATTCCTCTGGTGATGAACTATTATAAAGAGACCTGGACTTACGGAAGACAGGCAAGAAGGATGTCTACGGTAAGGGACAGTATCTGCGTGGAAGGGATCTGGGAGTGTGCGCTTGGCAATAGGAAAATTGAGGTAGACGGACAGGAATATGAAGGCGTCCAGCTGCTGGCGGATTTTGTAAAGTACACGTTGAACGGATTTGAAGAAATTGAAAGCATCACGTTTACAGTCCCGGAGAAAAACGAAGACATCCGCGTCTTGCTGAAGGGAATCGGACAGAAACTCGGAGTGGCAAAGGAAAATATTTATGTTCAGGACTACAAGGAAAGCTTCTGTCATTATATGTTTAACCAGCCGAAAGAATTATGGCAGTATGAAGCGGCACTTTTTTACTGTGACGAGGATGTGATCCGGGCATATATGTTGCGGGAACTGAAGAACAGTTCGCAGAAAAGCAGAGAAAGCTTTGTGACGGTGGACAAGGTGGCAGATGCACGTATGGAAGAACTGGAAGCAGTTTATCCGGTGCTGCATGTTGAGAAGGCAAAAGCGGCAGATGAGCATTTTAAACGTTTTATCCAGAGTGTATTCAACAAGAAGATGATCTCTTCTGTTTTTTTGACAGGAGATGGATTTGAAAATAACTGGTATCCGAATTCTCTGCGCGTTCTCTGTAACGGACGCCGTGCGTTTATGGGAAATAATCTGTACAGTAAAGGAGCGTGTTATACAGCGCAGCGCAGAAAAGAGGAACAGTCAGATGCGCCAGTCTACCTGGATGAGACAAAACTGACCGAGCAGATTTCCGTGCGGATGCGCGTGAATGGAGAAGAAGGCTGGTACCCACTGGTATCCTGGGGCAATCACTGGTACGAATCAGACAGACAGTTCGAGGTGCTTCTTGGTGATACAGAGGATATTGAGATCCATGTAGATTCTCTGGTGACCGGCAGGCATCTTGTGGAGTCGGTTTCTCTGAAAGGTATGCCGGACCGGAAAAACTATGCGCTTCGTCTGAAAATTAGTACATTCTTCTCGGATGAAAAGACCTGTCATATTATTTTTGAAGATATGGGATTTGGCGAATTTTTTGCGCCATCAGGATTTCGGTTGGAGAAGATCATTGAATTAGGAGGCAGCAATGGGCAGTTTAATTCTTTGTCATAAGAAAAAGGCAAAACATCCCTATGAAATTTCGAGGATCCATACAAGGATCAGTACACTGGAAGAGCTGTGTTATTATCTGTGCAACAATCTGTATCTGATCGATTATACGATCATGAATGAGCAGCTCTGCAGATGGATCGCAGATGAACTGGAAATGCAGGATCTTGCAGTAAAGCTGGTGGAACTGATCCGGAATCATGGTTCCGTGGAGAAATTTGTGGTTCTTGTGCTACATGAATCCAGAATCTACACACCGGGTGAAATGGCACACATCCAGAATGTTCTGGAGAAACTCAAGAACCAGAAAGAAGTAGAACGTCAGAAATACAAAGCAGATAAGCTGATGGAAAGTGGAGAACTGGAATCGGCAATCCTGGTTTACATGTCGATCGTCAACGGAGAAAAGGATGATTCGGTAGATAAGCGTTTTTATGGTCGCGTGTCTGCGTGCCTTGCCGGAGCATATGGGAGAGCATTTCTGTATGAAGAGTCGGCGAGAATGTATGAGAAGGCGTATAAGATCTGTGAAGATAATAAAATGCTCGAAGGTTACCTGTATGCAAGTTCCAGATACATGCCGCAGGATGAATATCAGAAGATGGTCATGGGCAATGAAATCCTTTTGGAAATTGACAACAAACTTACAGAAAAGATAGAAAAAGTGAGAGAAAATATCAACATCGAACCGTCAAAGGAATTGTTTGAAGAATGGAAAAAAGAGTACAGAAGAGCATAGTGTACGGGAGAAAGTTCAAGGCTGTGTATTGATTTTCGGAAAATCATGTATTATACTCTCTATGTAAAAATTAAGCGGATACAACAAATAGGAGAAGACAAAACGATGAGCGAACTTGAAAGAGTAGAGACTGGTTTAGGTGAAGAATGTGGTGTATTCGGTGCCTATGATATGGATGGTGGCGATGTTGCGCCGTCAGTGTACTATGGTTTGTTTGCCCTTCAGCACAGAGGGCAGGAAAGCTGCGGAATTGCAGTGACAGATACCTATGGCAAGCGGAAAGTTCATTTCAGAAAGGGACTAGGACTAGTCAATGAAGTATTCGATGAGGAAGAACTTGGCAAATTAAAGGGAAACCTTGGCGTCGGACATGTGCGGTATTCGACAGCAGGGGGAACTCGTGCGGAAAATGCACAGCCACTGGTTCTGAATTATGTGAAAGGTACATTGGTGATTGCCCATAATGGTAATCTGACGAATGCGATCGAGCTTCGTCATGAACTGGAATATACCGGAGCAATCTTCCAGACAACGATTGATTCGGAAGTGATTGCCTATCATATTGCAAGAGAGCGTCTGAAGGTTTCAAAGGCAGAGGATGCGGTCAGGAATGCAATGAAGAAAATTGAAGGCGCATATGCACTGGTTGTATCAAGCCCGCGTAAGATGATCGGAGCGAGAGATCCATTTGGTCTCAAACCACTCTGTATCGGCAAGAGAGATAATACCTGGTTCCTGGCATCGGAAAGCTGTGCCCTTGCAGCAGTTGGTGCAGACTTTATCCGTGACGTGGAACCGGGAGAGATTGTCAGCTTTACAAAGCATGGAGTATCTTCGGACAAAAGTATGCAGATTCCACCTGAAAAGCAGGCACGTTGTATTTTTGAGTACATTTATTTTGCACGTATGGACAGCGTGATCGACAACATCAATGTATATCATGCAAGGATTGTTGCAGGAAAGGCTCTTGCACAGTCTTATCCGGTAGAGGCTGATCTGGTTGTCGGTGTGCCGGATTCCGGACTGGTTGCGGCAAAAGGATATTCGGAATATTCCGGAATCCCTTACGGTATGGCATTCCACAAGAACAGTTATGTAGGAAGAACCTTTATCAAGCCGAAACAGAGTCAGAGAGAGTCCAGTGTGAAGATCAAACTGAATGTTATTGAAGAGGTTGTACGGGGCAAGCGTATTGTTATGGTAGATGATTCCATCGTCCGTGGAACGACCTGTGCAAATATCATCAAGATGCTCAAAAAAGCAGGAGCAAAAGAAGTTCATGTAAGAATCAGTTCGCCACCGTTTTTACATCCTTGTTATTTTGGTACAGATGTACCGTCGAATGATCAGCTCATTGCTCATTCACATACAACGGAGCAGATCCGTGAAATGATCGGAGCAGATTCTCTTGGATATATGGAAATAGATAAGCTGAAAGACATGGTTGGAGATCTTGGATACTGCGATGCATGTTTTACAGGAAATTACCCGATGCGCGTTCCGGGAAAAGATATTTCCCACGCGTTTGAGTCAGAAGAATAGGGAGGATAAGACTATGGGATACGACAAGTATGTAAGTCCGCTTTCAGAGCGGTACGCCAGCAAGGAGATGCAGTATATTTTTTCTCCGGACATGAAATTTAAGACATGGAGAAAACTCTGGATCGCACTTGCAGAGACAGAAAAAGAGCTGGGGCTCAATATTACAGATGAACAGATCGCAGAACTGAAAGAGCATGCAGAGGATATCAATTACGATGTCGCAAAAGCACGTGAAAAAGTAGTGCGCCATGATGTGATGTCTCATGTATATGCATATGGACAGCAGTGCCCGAAAGCAAAAGGGATCATTCATCTGGGAGCAACTTCCTGTTATGTAGGTGATAATACTGATATCATTATCATGGCAGAGGCTCTGAAACTTGTTAAGAAAAAGCTGGTTAATGTTCTGGATGAACTTTCAAAGTTCGCAGATCAGTATAAAGATCTTCCGACACTTGCATTTACTCATTTCCAGCCAGCACAACCGACAACGGTTGGAAAGAGAGCAACTTTGTGGATGCAGGAATTTTCTATGGATCTTGCGGATCTTGATTATGTGCTTGGAAGCCTGAAACTTCTTGGATCAAAAGGAACAACCGGTACACAGGCAAGCTTCCTGGAACTTTTTGAGGGAGATCAGGAGACCATTGATAAGATCGATCCAATGATTGCTAAGAAGATGGGATTTGAAGCATGCTATCCGGTATCCGGACAGACCTATTCCCGTAAAGTGGATACAAGAGTTGTGAATGTTCTTGCCGGAATTGCAGCAAGTGCACACAAATTCTCCAATGACATCCGTCTTCTCCAGCATCTGAAAGAAGTGGAAGAGCCGTTTGAAAAGACACAGATCGGATCTTCTGCAATGGCATATAAGAGAAATCCAATGAGAAGCGAACGAATCGCATCTCTGTCCCGTTACGTGATGATTGATGCACTGAACCCGGCGATTACTTCTGCTACACAGTGGTTTGAACGTACTCTGGATGACTCTGCGAACAAGCGTCTGAGTGTACCGGAAGGTTTTCTTACGATTGACGGTATTCTGGATCTGTGCCTGAATGTCGTTGACGGACTGGTTGTATATCCAAAAGTAATTGAAAAACGCCTGATGTCTGAACTTCCGTTCATGGCAACAGAGAATATTATGATGGATGCAGTAAAAGCTGGTGGAGACCGTCAGGAACTGCATGAAAGAATCCGTGAACTTTCGATGGAAGCAGGAAAGAATGTTAAAGAAAAAGGTCTGGACAACAACCTTCTTGAACTGATCGCGTCAGATGATGCATTTAATCTGAGTCTGGAAGATCTTCAGAAAACAATGGATCCATCCAAATATGTAGGACGTTCTAAAGAACAGGTCGAAGCATTCCTTAAGAATGTGATCCGGCCGATCCTGGATGAAAATAAAGAGCTGCTTGGTGTAAAAGCAGAGATCAATGTATAGAATAACTGAATAAACAGAATGAAAGAGCAGGAAGCAGATTTCCGGGTAAGACGGAAGATTGTTTCCTGCTTTTTATTTATGTTTCATGGTCTGAAAATAACTTCTTTGAAATATCAATATAGTAAAGAATTAATGCGTTCATCTGAAAGAATCTATAAATCCCATGGAAATGCATAGATATTAAATCGTCATTAATTAGACAAATTGACGAAAAATATGAAAACTGAGTTTTTGACAAACACAGAAAAGCGCGAAAAAACGCACTTATTTGGAGCAAATTTATTATGTTATCACAATAACATGGTGATAATACACAAAAAATAAATAAATTAACTGAAAATATTGCATAAAAACTATAAATAGGTTATTATAGATTCAACAGATAAAAACTATAAGGGATGTCTATTAAAAAGGAGGGTTACCGTATGAGTATGAACGATTTAGTATTAAAGGTAAATGATGTCCTAACAGGATCGGTGCTGATCATAGCACTTGTAGGTATTGGCTTGCTGTTCACATTTAAGCTTGGATTTATCCAAATCCGTGGTTTTAAAGATGGATGGAACAGAACTTTTGGCGGACTTTTTAGCAAGAAAGGGGATGCCGGAAAAGACGGAATGTCTTCTTTCCAAGCACTTGCAACAGCGATTGCTGCTCAGGTTGGTACCGGTAATATCGCCGGAGCTGCAACTGCAATTGCAGTCGGTGGTCCGGGAGCAATCTTCTGGATGTGGATCAGTGCATTCCTCGGAATGTCAACGATCTTCGCAGAAGCGGTTATGGCTCAGAAGTTCAAGCAGGTCAGTGATGACGGAACCGTAACCGGTGGTCCGGTATATTACATACGAGGAGCATTTAAAGGAACGTTCGGAAAAGTTCTGGCGGCTATTTTTGCAGTGCTGATCATCTTTGCACTTGGATTCATGGGCAATGCAGTTCAGTCTAACTCAATCGCAGCATCATGGAACACTGCATTCGGAATTCCGAAGATTGCAATGGGTATTTTTATAGCAGTTGTTTCTTTGTTTGTATTCACAGGTGGTATGAAGCGAATCGCAAAAGTTACTGAACTGATCGTGCCGATCATGGCAGCATTTTATATAGTAGGTTCTTTGATCGTAATTTTTGCAAACGTTACAGCAATCCCGGCAGCATTCCATGACATTATTGTCGGTGCGTTTAAACCGGCAGCAGTAGCAGGTGGTGCAATGGGCGCAACCTTGAAGCTTGCAGTACAGAAAGGTGTGGCAAGAGGTCTCTTCTCCAATGAAGCTGGTATGGGTTCTACACCACACGCACATGCAGTAGCAAAAGTAAAACATCCGGTTGAACAGGGCTTTGTAGCTATGATCGGTGTGTTCATTGATACATTCGTAATTCTTAACCTGACAGCACTTGTTATTATCACAACAGGATCAAGAACAACTGGTTTTACAGGTGCACAGCTGAGCCAGTATGCATTCTCTACTTTATATGGTAAGTTCGGTGAGATCTTTATCGCGATCTGTATGTTGTTCTTCGCATTCTCAACGATCATCGGATGGTATTTCTTCGGTGAAGCAAACATCCGTTACCTGTTTGGAGCAAAAGCTGTTAAAATTTACTCAATCATTGTATGTATCTGCGTAGCACTTGGATCCCTTCAGGAAGTAGAACTTGTATGGAATATGGCAGACTGCTTTAACAGTATGATGGTTATCCCGAATGCGATTGCACTGGTAGCACTCAGTGGCCTTGTTAAGAAGACACATGACGATTACTATAATAATTTCCTGCCAAATCAGAAAAAAGGCAAATAGATAATTTGTATAATAACTGAAAAATAGTTATAGAAAAAAACAATAAGAAATATACAAAAAAATCTATAAAAAGACTAGCATTTTGCATAAATGTGTGCTATAGTAATCATGTCAGCAAGAAAGATGCTGTAAAATGTATAAAAAATGCAGTCAATTAGATAGTAGGTTGATATTTCCTGCGAGAGAATCATTTATAAAGATATTTGATAAATGGTCGCCGAAGATGCAAACCGTAGAGCAGTAAAGCTCGTTGAATGGTGAAACTTTCAGGCAAAAGGATCGGGAAAGGTACTACACTCTGAATCCGGAATTACCGAATTTACAAGGAGACAGAAAGGACGTTTAAAACAGAGAAGTTGTTTTGGCGTCCTTTTTTGATACCAGATATATGTTAAAAAATTATCTGGAGTATTTCAGACACAGGGAGTCAAAAAAGACCGCATAAACGGACAGGGGACGAAAGGAAGAAGCGGCTATGAATACTGGATTTATGATTATCACAAATAATCCACTGGTAAAAGAAAAACTGGGGGAAGATTATCATGTGGAATACGAAGAACTTTCTTATGAGGACACACTTAAAAAAGTTCAGAAGATGATTTTCCAGGGATACCGACTTTTGACACATCCGCTGTCCGGAAGCGTAAAACCGAATGAGACTCCATATAAGTCGGTTATGCTCTCAGAAACGCCGGAAGGTCTGGATGCACAGGCGATGCAGATCATTGCAAGCGCCATTCAGGCGTGCGGTAAATTTCAGTTTAAGTCTGATCTTTATAAACCTCAGGTTTATGCAGACTTTCAGCTTGTAGATTACACATTGATCTCAAGTGCTCTGCCGTCAGCGGAAAGCTGGCGCTAAAAAAAGGCTGTAGAAGTACATGCGGTTTGGTGTACTTTTGAGCATACAACAAACACATTCAAAAAAGGAGGGAATTTACAGTGAAATTAGAAGTAGGTCACATTTTTATTAACGACATTCAGTTCGCATCTGAATCAAAGATCGAAAATGGTGTTCTTTATGTTGACGAAGAAGCTGTAAAGGCAATCGTTCTTGAGGACGAAAAAATCAAAGGTGTTAAATTTGATATCGCAAAACCAGGTGAAAGCGTTCGCATCACTCCGGTTAAAGATGTTATTGAACCACGTGTTAAAGTTGAAGGAAGAGGGGGAGTCTTCCCAGGCGTTATCGCAAAAGTTGACACTGTAGGTAGTGGTAAGACATATGCATTAAAAGGAATGGCTGTTGTAACAGCTGGTAAGATCGTGGGATTCCAGGAAGGTATCATCGATATGTCTGGCCCGGGTGCAGAATATACACCATTCTCTAAACTTAACAACTTAGTAGTTGTTTGCGAACCAGTTGAAGGAATCAAACAGCATGAATATGAAAAAGCTGTTCGTCTTGCTGGATTCAGAGTAGCAGTTTACCTTGGAGAACTTGCTCGTGAACTTACACCTGATGAAACAAAAGTTTATGAAACATACGGAATCATGGAAGGAAAAGAAAAATTCCCGAACCTTCCGAGAGTTGCTTATGTACAGATGCTTCAGAGCCAGGGACTTCTCCATGACACATATGTATACGGTGTTGATGCTAAGAGAACACTCTCTACAATCATGAACCCGACAGAAGTTATGGACGGAGCTATCGTATCTGGTAACTGTGTATCCGCTTGCGATAAGAACCCAACATATGTTCATGAAAACAACCCGGTTGTACATGACCTGTTCGAAGAACACGGAAAAACAATCAACTTCGTTTGTCAGATTCTTACAAACGAAAACGTATACCTTGCTGATAAGATGCGTTCATCTGACTGGACAGCTAAGATGTGCCGTCTGTTAGACCTTGATGCAGTTATCGTATCTCAGGAAGGATTCGGTAACCCGGATACTGACCTTATCATGAACTGCAAGAAGATCGAAGCTGAAGGCGTTAAGACTGTAATCATTACAGACGAATATGCCGGACGTGACGGAAAATCTCAGTC
>UMHZ01001866.1_pt1 | contig 16765 bp, 18 predicted proteins | sample 1965671 | NCBI WGS metagenome assembly UMHZ01 (sample SAMEA4836111, study PRJEB28245) | human gut metagenome | biome: gut microbiome; material: fecal sample | place: Denmark | collected 2008 | reverse complement strand
GCGTCAAGTTCTGCCCAGCGTTTATAAACGATTTCGGATAAATAATCCAGTTCTTCTTCATATGGACAGAATTCTGAGAGGATCGCTTTTCCATCAAAACGTCCAATGACATTTCCAAAGTCAAAAACAATATTCTTGTATTTCATGACAAATTCCCTTTCTATAGATGCTTATTTTATTATACTGCGCAGAAAAGACAGATTCAAATAAAATATGCATTGCTGGTCGCACATCGTGTGAACAGTAACATCGTGCGAACAGTAACTAATAGACAAAAAGAGAAAATCTGTCTAAAAATTATCTTGACATCTATTTTATTTGTGATATACTTTGAGAGTCAAAGTATTTAAAGATCAAAACAATTATGGTTCAGATCTGGAAAGAATCATACTGTGAAGAGTGACAATTATTTTGACAGAGTTGGAGAAGAGATATGATAGGAAGAATATGCGGGACAGGATCGTACATACCGTCCCATCGAATGGACAACGTGGAATTGTCCTCTCTGGTCGACACAAGTGATGAATGGATCCGGGAACGCACAGGAATTCAAAGCCGACATCTCGCAAAACAGGAGACGGTATCTTTTATGGCTGCAAAAGCAGCAGAAGAAGCTCTTGCAGACAGCGGGCTGAAAGCAGAAGAGATTGACCTGATCCTTGTAGCGACGTCTTCTTCAGAAACAGTATTTCCGAATACTTCCTGTGAAGTGCAGAAAGCAATCGGTGCAGTTCATGCATGGGGATACGATCTGAATGCAGCCTGTTCGGGATTTATTCTCGCATTGAATACGGCGCAGTCTTATATCCGTTCGGGTCTTGTTAAGACTGCACTGGTGATCGGTGCAGAGAAGATGAGCAGAATTGTAGACTGGAAAGACCGTGGAACTTGCATTTTATTCGGAGACGGTGCAGGTGCAGTGGTTCTCCGGGGAGAAGAAAGTGAAAGCGCAGAAGCGGTCTACACGGCCATGGCACATTCGGCAGGAGACAAGGGAGAGGCATTGACCTTACAATATGGAACAGAAGAAATGCCGGTAATCAGGATGGATGGACAGGCAGTTTTTAAGTTCGCTGTGAGAAAAGTACCGGAAATCATCGAAGAAATGTTGAAAAAAGCAGATGTTTCAAGAGAAGATGTGGATTACTTTGTTTTGCATCAGGCAAACAGAAGAATCATTGAAGCGGCTGCAAAGAGGGTTGGCGTAGAAATTGAGAAGTTCCCAATGAATCTTGGTGAATATGCGAATACGTCGGCGGCGTCAGTTCCAATCCTTTTAAATGAAATGAATCGGGATGGAAAGCTGAAAAGAGGTCAGAAAATTATACTTGCCGGATTCGGGGCAGGACTTACATGGGCAGGATGCCTGATGGAATGGTAAATTCAAGAAAGGAAAACAAAATCATGTTAGAAAAAGTAAAAGAAATCGTAGCAGAGTCATTAAACGTAGAGGAAAGCACATTAAGTGAGACAACATCTTTCAAAGAGGATCTTGGAGCAGATTCCCTGGATCTTTTTGAGATGGTAATGGCATTTGAGGAAGCTTTTGAAGTAGAGATCCCATCTGAAGATCTGGAGCAGATCACAACAGTGGGTGACGTTGTAAAATATATCGAATCACACAAGTAGAAGTATAGAACTAGTAGAAAACGAAGCATTTCGGTTCCTTTTCGGCAGCCGATCCGAGAGAACCGTTGATAGAGAAGTGATCAAGAAGGGAGTTCTTATGAGAACGAGAATAACAGAATTACTTGGAATTGAGTACCCGATCATTCAGGGCGGTATGGCATGGGTTGCAGAATATCATCTGGCGGCAGCAGTTTCAAATGCCGGTGGACTTGGACTGATCGGAACAGCAAGTGCACCGGCCGAGTGGGTCAGAGAACAGATCCGTGAGGCAAAGAAGCTGACAGATAAGCCGTTTGGAATCAATATTATGATGATCAGTCCTTATGCAGATGAAGTTGCAAAGGTGGCTGTCGAAGAAGGTGTCGCAGTTGTCACGACCGGTGCAGGATCTCCGGAAAAATATGTAAAGATGTGGAAGGAAGCCGGAATCAAAGTGATCCCTGTAGTTGCTTCTGTAGCGATGGCGAAGAGAATGCAGCGTTGTGGAGCAGATGCTCTGGTGGCAGAAGGAACAGAAGCAGGCGGACACATCGGTGAGAATACAACGATGGTTCTCGTTCCGCAGGTTGTAGATGCAGTTGAAATCCCGGTGATCGCAGCCGGAGGAATTGCAGATGGAAGAGGAATTGCAGCGGCATTTATGCTCGGAGCAGAGGGTGTCCAGATCGGAACACGTTTTGTTGTGACAGAAGAAGCACAGGTGCATGAGAATTATAAAGAATGCATTTTGAAAGCAAGGGATATTGATTCTCGTGTGACAGGAAGATCTACAGGTCATCCGGTTCGTGCTCTTCGTAATAAAATGACGAAAGAGTATCTTGAGAAAGAACAGGCAGGAGCAACATTCGAAGAACTTGAACATCTGACACTAGGAGGACTCAGGAGAGCTGTTGTTGATGGAGATGTTCAGAGCGGAAGCGTGATGGCAGGGCAGATCGCAGGTATGATCAAGGAGAAGCTTACCTGTCAGGAAGTGATCCAGAAGCTGGTCTCACAGACAGATGAACTGATCGGAGGAAAAGGATTCTATGAGTAAGATCGCATTTATTTTCCCGGGACAGGGAGCACAGAAAGCCGGAATGGGAAAAGATTTCTATGAAAACAGTAAGACGGCAGCAGAGGTGATCGACCGTGCAAGTGAACTGCTTGGACTGGATATGAAAGCACTCTGCTTTGAAGAAAATGATCTTCTGGATCAGACAGAATATACACAGGCAGCACTTGTGACTGTCTGTATGGCAATGGAGAAGGTATTAAGAGAACGGGGACTCGCCCCGGATGTCACAGCAGGCTTAAGCCTGGGTGAATATTGTGCGATTGCTTCAGCAGGAGGAATGAGCACAGAAAATGCAATCACAACAGTAAGAAAACGCGGTATTCTGATGCAGAATGCAGTACCGGGTGGTCAGGGAGCCATGGCAGCGGTTCTTGGACTGGATGCCGGAAAGATTGAGGAAGTGCTGGCAGATCGAAGTGGTGTAATGATCGCCAACTACAATTGTCCGGGACAGATTGTGATTACAGGATGGAAGGAAGATGTGGAACAGGCAGCAGATGCACTGAAGGAAGCCGGAGCAAAGAGAGTCCTTCCGCTTAATGTCAGTGGACCGTTCCATTCTTCCCTTCTGGAGCAGGCCGGAGAAGAACTTGGAAAAGAACTGGAACAGGTAGATTTTTCTGATCTCCAGATTCCATATGTGACGAATGTGACAGCAGAATATGTAACTGATATTACAAAGACAAAAGAACTGCTCGCACGTCAGGTAGCATCTTCCGTACGCTGGCAGCAGAGTATGGAACTTCTGATCTCGGACGGTGTAGATACATTTGTCGAGATCGGGCCTGGAAGAACACTGGCTGGTTTCTTGAGAAAGATAAACCGTGAGGTGAAAGTGTATAACGTCGGAACCTGGGAAGACGTAGATAAGGTGGTAAATGAATTATGTTAGACAGACTGACAGGGAAAGTTGCGGTAGTGACAGGTGCTTCCAGAGGAATCGGAAGAGCGATCGCGCTGCGTCTGGCACAGGAGGGCGCAGCAGTAGTGATCAATTATAATGGATCGAAAGAGCGCGCGCAGGAAGTGAAAACAGAGATTGAATCTGCAGGCGGAACAGCACAGATCATGCAGTGTGATGTGGCAGATGCAGCATCTTGTGATGAGATGTTTCAGACAATCATTAAAGAATTCGGAAGAATAGATATCCTTGTGAACAATGCGGGAATTACAAGAGACGGACTGCTTATGAAAATGACAGAAGAGGATTTTGATGCTGTGATCGATACGAATCTGAAAGGAACTTTTCATTGTATCCGTGCAGTCTCAAGACAGATGCTACGTCAGAGATCCGGAAGAATTATTAACCTGTCTTCTGTATCAGGAGTTCTTGGAAATGCAGGACAGGCTAATTATTCTGCATCAAAGGCTGGTGTGATCGGACTCACAAAGAGTGCGGCAAGAGAACTGGCTTCCAGAGGAATTACCGTAAATGCGATCGCTCCGGGATTTATTAACACAGAGATGACAGAAGTACTTTCAGAGAAGGTGAAAGAAGGAGCAACAGCCCAGATCCCTCTTGGAAAGTTTGGAGAGACAGAAGATATTGCGAATGCGGCGGCATTTCTTGCTTCTGATGAAGCACGTTATATCACAGGCCAGACGCTGCATATCGATGGCGGAATGGCGATGTAAGAATAGAAGGAGTAGGAAAATGAAGAGACGAGTTGTTGTAACCGGAATGGGTGCGGTGACACCGATTGGAAATACAGTAGAAGAATTCTGGAACGGAATCAAAACAGGTAAAGTTGGAATTGGTCCGATCACAAAATTCGATACAACAGATTATAAGGTTAAGCTGGCAGCAGAAGTGAAAGATTTCGTTGGAAAAGAACGAATGGATTTCAAGGCAGCAAAGAGAATGGAATTGTTCTCCCAGTATGCGGTTGCAGCAGCAAAGGAAGCATTTGCGGATGCGGGACTTGATATGGAGCAGGAAGATCCTTATCGTGTGGGAACAATCATCGGTTCAGGTATCGGAAGTCTCAGCTGTGTAGAGCAGAATTACGACAAGATCCAGACAAAAGGACCAGCGCGTGTAAATCCATTGATGGTTCCTTTGATGATCTCCAATATGGCAGCAGGAAATGTATCCATCCAGCTTGGACTGAAAGGAAAATGTACAGATGTCGTGACAGCATGTGCATCAGGATCTAACAGTATTGGAGATGCACTCCGTGCGATTCAGTATGGTGACTTGGATGTTTGTGTTGCAGGGGGTACAGAGAGCTGTATCTGTCCGACCGGAATTGCAGGATTTACTGCGTTGACAGCACTGTCTACAAATGAAGATCCAATGACAGCTTCCCGTCCGTTTGATCAGGACAGGGATGGATTTGTCCTCGGAGAAGGAGCCGGAATCGTAGTTCTGGAAGAACTTGAACACGCGAAAGCGAGAGGCGCGAAGATTTACGCAGAACTCGCTGGATACGGCTCTACAGGAGACGCTTATCATATCACATCTCCGGCAGAAAATGGAGAAGGAGCCGGAATCGTAGTTCTGGAAGAACTTGAACACGCGAAAGCGAGAGACGCGAAGATTTACGCAGAACTCGCTGGGTACGGCTCTACAGGAGATGCTTATCATATTACATCTCCGGCAGAAAATGGAGAAGGAGCCGGAATGGCGATGAAACTTGCAATGAAAGAGGCTGGTGTGGCACCGGAAGAAGTGGATTATATCAATGCCCATGGAACAAGTACACATCACAATGACCTTTTTGAGACGCGTGCAATCTGTTATGCATTAGGAGATGCAGCCGAAAATGTAGTTGTCAATTCAACAAAATCTATGATCGGTCATCTTCTTGGAGCAGCAGGAGCAGTAGAATTTGTTGTCTGCGTAAAGAGTATTCTGGATAATTTCATCCATCAGACAGTTGGTACAAAGAATGTAGATCCGGAATGTGGATTGAATTATGCAGTAGGCGCACCGGTAGAGAAAGAAGTGAATTGTGTAATTTCTAATTCTCTTGGGTTTGGTGGGCACAATGTGTCTCTTCTTGTAAAACGTTTCGAAGAATAAGGAGAAGCGAAGATGAAGATGGAAGAAATATTGAAGCTGATCGAAGCAGTCTCTGCTTCTGAGCTTACAGATTTTAAATATGAAGAAAATGGAACAAAGCTGAATCTGAAGAAAGAACAGCAGAAGGTGGAGATTATACAGAGTCCGGGAGTAGTTCCGGTGACAGGAACTGTCACAGCAGGTCTTCAGACAGCAGAAATTCTGCAAAATCCAGGAAATGAAGCGGATCACACACAGGAAGAGCATCAGGAAGTGATAAAAGAAACAGAAGGTGAACTGATCGTTTCACCTCTGGTTGGAACTTTCTACGCAGCACCGGCAGAGGATGCACCGAGTTTTGTTAAGGTTGGTGACAAGGTCGAAGCCGGACAGGTTGTCGGAATCATAGAAGCGATGAAACTTATGAATGAGATTGAAAGTGAATGTGCCGGTACAGTTGCAGAAGTTCTTGTAGAGAACGGAGAACCGGTAGAATACGGCCAGCCGATTTTTAGAATTGTTTAAGAAAGGAATTCAGATATGAATAGTTTAAATGTAGAACAGATTCAGGAAATCATTCCGCACAGACATCCATTTCTTTTGATTGATAAGATTGAAGATTATGTTCCGGGAGAATATGCAATTGGATACAAAGGTGTTTCTTATCATGAGGATTTCTTTCGTGGACATTTCCCACAGAAAGCAGTAATGCCGGGAGTTCTGATTCTTGAGGCACTTGCTCAGACAGGAGCTGTGGCAATCTTAAGTGTACCGGAGAATCAGGGAAAGATTGCATTCTTCGGTGGTGTACAAAAATGTCGCTTCAAAGGAATGGTATTTCCGGGAGATCAGTTGAAATTAGAGACGAAGATTATTAAAAGAAAAGGACCGGTAGGCGTAGGAGAAGCTGTGGCAACAGTTAACGGAAAGGTCGTTGTTACGGCAGAACTTACATTTATGGTTGGAGAATAAAAAATCAGGAGCAGAAGAAATGATAGAGAAGATTTTAATTGCGAACAGAGGGGAGATTGCAGTCCGGGTGATCCGCGCCTGCAGAGAAATGGGAATCCGTACGGTTGCTGTTTACTCTGAGGCAGATAAAGATGCGCTGCATACCCAGCTCGCAGATGAAGCAGTCTGTATAGGTCCTGCTCCATCCGCAGAAAGTTATCTGAATATGCAGAATATCATCAGTGCAACACTTGTGTCCGGCGCAGATGCAATCCATCCGGGATTCGGATTCCTTTCTGAAAACAGCAAATTTGCAGAACTGTGTGAACAGTGCAAGATCACATATATCGGACCGGATTCAAAGGTGATCAGTGCTCTTGGAAATAAATCCGTTGCAAGAAATACGATGGTGGAAGCAGGTGTTCCGGTTATTCCGGGAAGCAAGGAGCCTGTCTATACCGTAGAAGAAGGCGAGAAGATCGCTGGTGAGATTGGTTATCCAATTATCGTTAAGGCAGCACTTGGCGGTGGAGGAAAAGGAATGCGTGTCGCACAGACACCGGACGAGTTCCAGGCAAGTTTCCAGACAGCACAGAAAGAAGCGCAGATGGCATTCGGAGACGGAACAATGTATCTGGAACATTTTGTGGAACATCCGCGTCATATAGAATTTCAGATTCTTGCAGATAAGTATGGAAATGTGGTCCATCTTGGAGAAAGAGACTGTTCCATTCAGAGAAATCATCAGAAGATGATCGAGGAATCTCCGTCAGAAGCACTGACACCGGAATTGAGACAGAAGATGGGAGAAGCGGCTGTGAAAGCGGCGAAGGCAGCTCATTATACGAATGCCGGAACGATTGAATTTCTCTTAGAAAAGAGTGGAGCCTTTTACTTTATGGAAATGAATACAAGAATCCAGGTAGAACATCCGGTAACAGAGTGGGTGACAGGAATCGATCTGATCAAAGAGCAGATTAAGATTGCAGACGGACAGAGACTAAAACTTCAGCAGAAAGATATCAAGATCACAGGTCACGCAATCGAATGCAGGATCAATGCAGAGAACCCGGAAAAGAATTTCCGCCCGTCTCCTGGAAAAATCACAGATGTACATTTCCCGGGGGGTGAAGGCGTACGTGTAGACAGTGCGATTTACACAGGATATGAAGTTCCGCCTTATTATGATTCCATGCTTGCGAAACTGATCGTACATGCTGACGACAGAGAAGAGGCTATCCGTAAAATGAGAAGCGCACTTGGCGAAGTTATTATTGAAGGTGTGGATACAAATATTGATTATCAGTATGAGATTTTGAATCATAAAAAATTCATATCTGGAGATATTGATGTGGAGTTTATCGGAGGAATGATGAATGAGACTGCATAATATGTTTAAAAAGACCGGAGAGAAGATCACTTCGATTCATTCACGAAACAGAAGAAAGCCGGAAGCACCGGAAGGAATCTTGAAAAAATGTAATAAATGCGGTGCGGCAATCTTGACAGATGAAGTAATCAACGGAAAATATATATGTCCTAAATGTCATGGATACTTTCGTATTCCGGCATATAAGAGAATTGAGCTTGTGACAGACGCAGGCTCTTTTGAAGAATGGGATGCAAAGATCGATGAAGGGGAAAGACCGGAGAATCCGTTGGATTTCCGGGGGTATACAGAAAAAGTCGAAGCTTTAAGAGTAAAGACAGGACTTGATGAAGCGGTTGTTACAGGAAAAGCAACAATCTGTGGATATCCGGTTGTGATCGGGGTCTGTGACGGAAGATTTATGATGGCCAGTATGGGACATGCGGTAGGAGAAAAGATTACCCGTGCAGTCGAGCGTGCAACAGAGGAGAGGCTTCCTGTTGTTCTTTTTACCTGTTCCGGAGGCGCACGTATGCAGGAGGGAATCATTTCCCTGATGCAGATGGCAAAGACTTCAGCGGCACTGAAACGCCACAGTGATGCAGGCCTTCTTTATATTCCGGTATTGACTGATCCAACTACGGGAGGTGTCACAGCAAGTTTTGCTATGCTTGGAGATATCATTCTTGCAGAACCGGGAGCTTTGATCGGATTCGCCGGTCCGCGTGTGATCGAGCAGACGATCGGACAGAAATTGCCGGAAGGATTCCAGAGAGCTGAATTCCTTCTTGAGCATGGATTTGTTGATCGGATCGTAACCAGGGATGAGATGAAGGAAGTACTGGGGCAGATTCTGAAAATGCATACGGTTACAGATGAAAAGAAAGAAGAATGTCCGGAAGAGAAAAAAGAGAACAGAAAAAACATATCTGCGGTAAAAGAAAATGTGTCAGCCTGGGAGCGTGTTCTGAAATCCAGGGAAAAAGAACGCCCGGTCGGTAAGGATTATATTGACAGATTGTTTACAGATTTTGTAGAATTACATGGAGACAGATATTATAAGGATGATCCGGCAGTAGTAGGAGGAATTGCGTATTTTCATGGAAAAGCAGTTACTGTGATCGCCCAGTGCAAAGGAAAGACAACGAAAGAGAATCTGGAACGGAATTTTGCAATGCCGTCTCCGGAAGGTTACAGAAAAGCACTGCGTCTGATGAAACAGGCAGAGAAGTTCCAGCGTCCGGTCATCTGTTTTGTAGATACTCCGGGGGCTTTCTGCGGAATGGAGGCAGAAGAGCGTGGACAGGGTGAGGCAATTGCCCGGAATCTGTATGAGATGTCAGCTTTGAAAGTGCCGGTTCTTTCAATTGTAATCGGAGAAGGTGGAAGCGGCGGTGCGCTTGCACTTGCAGTTGCAGATGAAGTGTGGATGATGGAGAATGCAGTGTATTCAGTACTTTCACCGGAAGGGTTTGCAAGCATTTTGTGGAAAGACAGCAAGAGAGCGTCAGAGGCGGCAGGAGTGATGCGTCTGACAGCAGCAGATCTTAAGGAACTTAAGGTGATCGAAGAAATAATTTGCGAGCCTGAAGTGTACCGGGAAGATACGATGGTTCCTGTGCTCTGTGAACTGGAAGAGAAGATGGAACATTTCCTTGAACAATATGGAAGCCTTTCAGAAAAACAACTGACAGATAGAAGATACGACAGATTTCGTCGAATGTAAGAGATAGAAAACATGGCATTGTCTGAATTAAGATAGCAGACCAGAATGAAAGTGATCCCGGAAGATTGAATAGAGAAGAGCTGTTTGAAGAGATCAGAGAACAGTAGAAGACGAGGAGGAAAAAAGATGGATGCGTATAATACCATCAATGACATTCTGGTACATTTATTTAATGAAATCTGGGAGCTGGAGAAAAAGGCAATCATTACAGAGGAGTTTAAAGACATCACAAACAACGATATGCATATAATAGAAGCAATCGGTGTTTCAGGAAAGACAACGATGTCTGTAGTGGCAAAGAAGATGAAGATTACGGCAGGGTCTCTGACCACAGCGGTGAATGGGCTGGTAAACAAGAAGTATGTAATGCGTGCCCGCGGTGAAGAGGATCGAAGAGTGGTGTATATCTGGCTGACAGAAAAAGGGGAGAAGGCTTACTATCATCACGAGGAGTTTCACAGGGAGATGACAAATGCTGTGCTGAACAGACTGGATGAAAAAGAGATTCCGGTTCTTATGAAGACATTGGACGGACTTTCAGAATTTTTCAGGGGATATTCTTCAGAGGAATAAAATGATAATTATCAAGGAAAATTTGACGTTTTGTCAAAAATGAGTTACAATAATCTGTATCGTGAATAATTTATCATTACGGACAAAAGTTCTTGTTATTATTTCGCGTTAAGAATAACATTGTAATGAGGTAGTGCCAATATACTTGGGTGTATATTTTAGGAGGGAAACAAGTATGGTAACAAAGAAGACATCTTCAACAACAAAAGCTGAAACAGCAACAGTAAAGGCAGAGAAGAAAGAGACAGCAGCTGCGAAAGCAATCGAGACAAAGAAAGACACAACAAAGAAACTTGAAACAAAGGCAGCAGTGCTGGTAGATACACCAGAAGTTCAGGCAGAAGAAGTAAAAGAGACAGTGAAGAAGGCAGCTAAGAAGGTTGCAGCAAAAGCAGAAGATACAGCTGAAAAGGCTGTGAAGACTGTAAAGAAAGCAGCGGCTAAGAAGACAGCAACCAAGACTACAAAGAAAGCTGAGCTGAAGACAGAATTCTTCCTTCAGTTCTCTGGTAAAGAGTATACAGAGAAAGAGATCCTTAAGAAAGTCAAAGATGTATGGACAAAGGATCTGAAGAATAAAGTCGGAGACATGAAAGATGTTAAGATTTATCTGAAACCGGAAGAGTCAGCAGCATATTATGTTGTTAATGGAGATACAACAGGAAAAATCGATCTGTAAGATATAAATAAAAGATATAAGATCGCTTTCCGGACGTACCGGGAACAGGTTTACTTAAGAAAAGACAGGGAGTCAGACACAGCTGAATGCAGGTGAAGGACGGACCTGTCTTTTTAATATATTAGGAAAGTGCTTTCCTAATATATTAAAAACGCTCCGCTTAGGTAAACATTTCGCCGGTGCAGAAGGCAGTGTGCCTTAAGGTGACAGGAATCTGGCAAGTGTGGTTTGAGAAAGGAGTATGCAAGATGTACGAGAAAGAGATTGAGCAGCTGCAGGCAATGATTGATGAGAGTAACCGGATCGTGTTTTTCGGAGGAGCCGGTGTATCAACAGAAAGTAATATTCCGGATTTTCGAAGTGCAACAGGAATTTATCATCAGAAATATAAGTATTCACCGGAACAGGTGGTCAGTCATAGCTTTTTTATGAAATATCCGGAAGCATTCTATGAGTTTTATAAAGAGAAGATGATGATTTTGGGTGCGAAGCCAAATGCTGCCCATCTGAAACTGGCAGAATTGGAGCAGGCCGGAAAATTGCAGGCTGTTGTGACACAGAATATTGATGGACTGCATCAGGCGGCAGGAAGCAGAAAAGTCTATGAACTTCATGGAAGCATCCACAGAAATTACTGTATGAAATGTGGGAAGTTCTATGATGCGGAATATGTGAAGAATTCAGAAGGAATTCCGAGATGCAGCTGCGGCGGGATGATTAAGCCGGACGTAGTACTTTATGAAGAGGGACTTGACCAGAAGACGATCCAAGGGGCAGTCGAAGCAATTTCATCAGCCGACATGCTGATCATCGGAGGTACTTCCCTTGTTGTTTATCCGGCAGCCGGTTTTATTGATTATTTTCACGGAAAACACCTTGTTGTGATTAATAAATCAGAAACAGCCAGAACTGTCCGGGCAGAGCTTGTAATATCGGCTTCGATCGGAGAGGTTCTTGGTGCGATTCATGTAAGTGGCGAATAAAATTTCTTTTCCTGTAAATACTTCTGAAAAGGAGGATGCTGTATGCAGCAATAAGAAGTATGGGAAGAAAAAAGGAAAAGACAATCAATCTTACAGAACTTGAACCGGAAGAAAAACTGAAGTATGAGATAGCAGAAGAATTAGGCCTTTTAGATCGCGTGATGCAGGATGGGTGGAAGTCATTAACATCAAAAGAGACAGGACGAATTGGCGGAATGGTCACCGGAAGAAGACGAGAGATAAAAAAACAGACAAAAATTGCGGATAAAAATGATGAAAGATAAACAAAAGTAAAATTTTGAATGACACAGCTTTTGACAAATCAGGATAAATTTGGTAAAATAGACAGAATGGGGAGATATTATTTTGCGTTAGAATTCGCAGAGCTTTTGGAAAGTGATAACTTTGGTGGCATAAATGACAGAAAAAATTTCAATATTTGATGTGGAGATTTCCTGCATCAAGGCAAAAGAAGCAATGATGCAGGCAATCGGATTCATGAAAGGCGATTCCGTCAATACCATTGAACTTGTATCGATGGAATCTCTGATGAAAGAACATGAAAATCCGGAGTGGAAAAAAAAGGTTTCAATGCAGGATCTTGTCCTTCCGGGAAGTGTAGAGATTCTTGAGGCAGCGAAAACGGATGATGCAAGATTGCTGCGTGAGACGGATAATAAATTATTCTTAAGAATGTTTTTGAAATATTTACAGAAGAACCATCATAAGATCTATCTTCTGGCAGCCAGTCAGGAGGAACTGGTAAAAGCAGAGGAAGCTCTTGCAAGGTATAATCAGGGAATCCGTGTGGTAGGAGATGCCGTGATCCATCTGGAAGACGGAGAGTTGACAGATGCAGACAGGATCCATGGAATAGTGAATGCAGTCAATGGCTCAGAGGCAGATTGTATTTTATCAGTCCTTCCATCGCCGGCGCAGGAAGATTTTATTGAACAGAACCGGGCATTGATCGACACAAGAGTCTGGATTGGCTGTGGATCAGTTCTGATGCGCAGCTTTGACGACAGAAAGATGACAAGCCGGATAAAGAGAATGTTAGTAAAGAAAGTATTTCGCTATAAAGTAGAGAAGCAGAATTAGTCTTTGTGAAGAATGCTAAAAGATAAAAATGTGAATATTTCATAGATTCGACTAAGAAATGCATAAAAAAGATGGATTTCCTCTTTCTTTTTTTGCTGTTTTGCCTTAATATAATATAAGGGTATGTGTACGGATAAATAATGCATACAAAAAAATTGTGGAATATGCACATGCGTGTTACTACTTACAGTTTGCTGTAATCAGCAATACATCGTACAGAGTGGAGGAAAAAAGGATGATTTCGAATCAGATACTTCAAAACACTATTGAAGGATTAAAGGGAATATCAAGGGTTGATTTCTGTGTACTCGACACAGAAGGCAAGGAACTTGCAGCAACATTTGATATGGCAAAAGATTGTGGGGAAGCGGTTCTTTCTTTTGTTGAATCCCCGGCAGACAGCCAGGTGATCCAGGGATGCCAGTTCTTTAAGATCTTTGACGAACAGCGTTTGGAATATGTTTTGCTTGCAGATGGCGAGACAGAAGATGTGTATATGCTCGGTAAGATTGCGGCATTTCAGATCCAGAGTCTGCTTGTAGCCTATAAGGAGCGTTTTGACAAAGATAACTTTATCAAAAATCTTCTTTTAGACAACCTTCTTTTGGTGGATATTTACAATCGTGCAAAGAAATTACATATTGACACAGAAGTAAAACGTGTTATCTTTATTATTGAAACATCGCACGAGAAAGACAGTGCTGCACTTGATAATGTGAGAAATCTTCTGGGAGGAAAGTCAAGAGACTTTATCACAGCTGTTGATGAGAAGAATATTATTGTTGTGAAAGAACTCTCAGATAAGGACGGCAATAAGGAACTTGAGAAGATGGCGAAAGAGATGCTGGATACGCTCCAGGCAGAGGGAGGCGACGAGCAGATCCATATTGCATACGGAACCATCGTAAGTGATATCAAGGAAGTATCCAAGTCATACAAAGAGGCGAAGCTTGCACTTGATGTAGGTAAGATTTTCTTTGATGAGAAGGATATCGTTGCTTATACAACACTTGGAATCGGTCGCCTGATCTATCAGCTGCCGCTGCCACTTTGTAAGATGTTTATCAAAGAGATTTTCGAAGCAAAATCTCCGGATGACTTTGATGAAGAGACATTGACAACGATCAATAAGTTCTTTGAGAACAGCCTTAATGTATCAGAGACATCCAGACAGCTCTATATCCACAGAAATACACTGGTATACAGACTGGATAAGCTTCAGAAGAGTACCGGTCTGGATCTGCGTGTGTTTGAGGATGCCATTACTTTCAAGATTGCCTTAATGGTAGTAAAGTATATGAAGTATATGGAGACATTAGAGTACTAGAACCGTAGGAGTATAGATAAGTTTTAGGAGGAACATATGATTGAATTAAGGAATGTGACGAAGGAGTATTCCAAAGGTCACGCAGCCTTGAATGGAGTTTCCGTGAAGATTGAGCGCGGAGAATTTGTATTCATCGTTGGTGACAGTGGATCAGGTAAGTCTACATTGATCAAATTGATCATGAAAGAGTTGAATCCGACCGAGGGTACAATTATCGTCAACGGCCAGAATTTGAACCGTATGAAACACAGAAACATTGCTAAATACAGAAGAGGACTTGGAGTTGTGTTCCAGGATTTCCGTCTTCTGAAGGATCGTAATATTTATGAGAATATTGCATTCGCTTTGCGTGTGACTGAGACACCGACCCGTGTGATCAAGAAGAAGGTACCGGCAGCTCTGTCACTGGTAGGACTTGCACAGAAATACAAGTCATTCCCAAAGGAACTCTCAGGTGGAGAGCAGCAGCGAGTAGCGATTGCAAGAGCAATTGTAAATGAACCTGCCATTCTGCTGGCGGATGAGCCGACAGGAAACCTCGACCCGACAAACTCATGGGAGATCATGAGTCTGCTGAAAGAGGCGAATGAGCGTGGAACAACAGTACTTGTTGTTACACATAACCAGGAGATCGTAAACGAGATGAACGAGCGCGTCATTACTATGAAGCAGGGCGTAATCGTCAGTGATGAGAAAAAAGGTGGGTATATAAATGAGGATTAGTACATTTGGATACGTTGGAAAACAGGGCGTTAAGAATATCTGGAGAAACAAGATGTTTTCACTCGCATCCATAGCGACGATGTCAGCATGTATTTTCCTGTTTGGATTGTTTTTCTCGATACTTGTTAACTTCCAGTATATTATCAAAAGTGCAGAAGAAGGTGTTGCGATCACCGTCTTCTTTAATGATGACGCAACAGAGGAACAGAAGAAAGAGATTGGCGAACAGCTTGAGTCCCGTGATGATGTTTCAGAAGTGAAGTATGTGTCATCAGATGATGCATGGGCAGAATTCCAGAAAGAGTATTTTGGAGACAACCCGGAACTTGCAGAAGGTTTTAAGGATGATAACCCGCTGGCAGGTTCGGATAACTATGAAGTCTACATGAAGACGGTAAAAGGTGATAATAAGGATCTGATCGCGAAGAGTAAGTCTCTTTCAGCTACGCAGCAGGATCTGGTTAAATTTGCACAGAGTCTGGACGGAGTCAGACAGGTCAATAAGTCAGATGTTGTAGCGAACACACTTTCCAGTGTGAATATGCTTGTTGCATATGTTTCAATTGCAATTATCGCAATTCTTCTCGGAGTATCGATCTTCCTGATCAGTAATACGGTAACAACAGGTATTACAGTCAGAAAAGAAGAGATTGCAATCATGAAATATATCGGAGCGAAGGACTTTGTAGTAAGATCACCATTCGTGATCGAAGGTCTGATCATCGGATTATTCGGTGCAGTTATTCCGCTTGCTCTGTTATATTTCCTTTATGACAAGGCTGTAGTATATATTATGGAGAAGTTTAGCATTCTGAAGAATATCATTACATTCCTTCCGGTTGGAAATGTATATATCTATTTGTTGCCAATCGGGCTTGCAATGGGAATTGGAATTGGATTCCTCGGAAGTTACTTCACTGTTCGTAAGCACTTAAGAGTGTAATAGGAGATACCTATGAAAAGACGGATGAGAAAGGTGACAGCACTGGTTCTGTCAGTCGGAATGATGCTGTCAATGACAATTACTTCCGGTGCTGTGACAATTGATGAAGCGCAGAAAAAAGCAGATGAGCTGCAATCACAGAAGAGTGCAGCTCAGGCTGAAAAAGATACACTTGCTGCGAAACTTAATTCCATCATTGACCAGATGAACAAGACGCAGGAAGAATTAAGTGCCAAGGAAACTGAAATTTCAACAGCTGAGGAAGAGCTTGTACAGGCGAAGGTTGATGAGGATGATCAGTATAACAGCATGAAGAAGAGAATCAAATTCATGTATGAGGGTGGTAATACCCAGTTCCTTGAGATACTGATGTCCAGCAGCAATATTGGTGATCTGCTCAATAAAGCGGAGTATGTATCAAAGCTTTCTTCCTATGACAGAGATATGCTTGTTGCTTTTCAGGAAACGGTGAAAGCTGTAGAAGAAAAGGAAGCAAAGCTTAAAGATGAGTATGAGAAGCTGAATACATTACAGACAAGCTTGGTAAGTCAGCAGACGGAAGCACAGAATCTGATCAGCAGTAAGGAAGCACAGATTGCGGAGATTCAGAATCAGATTACAGATAATGCGAACATTCTTGCGGACCTCAAGGCGAAAGCAGAAGCAGCAAAACGTCTTCAGGAAGAGCAGGCAGCGGCGG